>Ga0182014_10000141_pt1 | contig 83586 bp, 78 predicted proteins | sample 612S2DmetaG_FD_120489 | JGI IMG/M metagenome (GOLD analysis project Ga0182014, IMG submission 120489) | Permafrost microbial communities from Stordalen Mire, Sweden - 612S2D metaG | ecosystem: Environmental > Terrestrial > Soil > Wetlands > Permafrost | place: Sweden: Stordalen | collected...
TCCACGCCCTGTCGCCAGGACGCAGTTACTTTCAACTCGTGGCGGGAAGCACCGCCACAGAGGGACTTCCACCCTCCAATGCACGCTCATTCTCAAGCGCACGAGCGCGACCGTCCCGGTCGCCTTGCCGCGCATCCCGCGCGGCAACGGATGAACAAGCCAGGGAATCCCTCACCGCCGTCAATTCAAGCCGTAAATAGGCGTAAACAGGCGAAACAGGCGGCTCCGCTGCCCGCAAGATCGCTTGCGCCGCAACAAAACTACCGTAATTTGGCGTAATTTACCGTAATTTACCGTAAATTTTTAACCGCGGATGGACACGGATTCACAATCCTGTTGCCCGCAGAGCGGGAAAAGTGGCTTACAGCGCACAGCGGGGGTGACGGTTCACGCCACGCACGCCGCCCGGCGCAGGACGGGCTGCGCCAATAGCATTTCAAAGAACAAGCCTGCATCCGAAATGTAACACAGCGGAAAGAAACTGCAAGAAAAAGACGCAAAGCCGCGGAGGAAGACGTTCAACCACGGATTTCCCAGATTTTCACGGATAAATAACTTTGATTCCTTTGGCCATTCCGTCACCGCGGCCCGAATTTGTCCACGACCCATTGGAGCGCATTTCGCTCCCCGAACATGATCCGGTGATTTTTATACATGACATAGTCTTGGTCCGACATCGCGGACAACAGCGGCCCGGCCTCTTGATCGAGCTGGACGAGCGCTGTTTTTTGCTGGGTCAGTTGATTGAGGGCGTCCTGGACAGTTTGCCCGCCGCTGCCGTAGGGGCTGTCCGGCGGCATCGCCTGCAGGGCCTTTTGCTCGATATAGATGCCGACGAGCTGGCTGATTTCCGCCTCTCCCGGAGACGGGCTGGCGTAGGATTGCCCGAGGTTTGCGGCCATTTGCAAAACAGACTGCGCCGAACTGGAATCGCCCGCCTGATTGTAGGCACTGGCCAGTTGCATGGTGTCCTCGCTCAACTGTTTAAACTGCGCGAGTTGCGGCAACAAGAGTTTCGAGGTCGCCTGTGCCGCGGCGTCAGGTATCGAATAACCGGCCGCCGAGTAGGCTTCCTCATCGGCCTGAACGCGGATCAAAGTGTAATCTTGAAACGATTTGCCGGCGGCGGCGGCCATTTCCCGCAAGGCCTGTTCCGTCTGGCCGGAATTAAAATCGTTGAGCGCGGAAAGGTAATTGGCCAGCGCGTTGTCCGGCGCGGCTTTTTCGAAGGCATTGAGCCATTGGCGCTGATCTTCAGGAGACAAATTGCCGGCGGTCACCGCTTCAAAGGCCACCTGGGGATCGTTGGGAAATTTCTCCATTGCCTCCTTGAGCAGCGCCGCATCGCCGCTGGTGCGAAATGCGGCCAGAAGAGTGGCGGCGTTGCGCCCGCTGGATTTCAGATACGCCGCAATCTGTTCGGAGGTGAGCTTGCCGGGCTTGTTGATGTTGCGCTCGACGACATTTTCGGCGGGCTGCGCTTTGGCACTGGGAGGGGCCTCGAATCGAACGGGCGGCGCGGGAAAATGCGGTGTGGCGCGTGGCCTGGCGGAAAGTTGCTCGTGCAATTGCGCCACTTTCTGTTCCGACGCATTATTCAGCTCGCGCAGTTTGAGCCGATCCTGCTGTTGAACCACCGAATAGGCCGTCAGGCCAACGATCACGGCGCTGACCATTACAGTTTCTGCTTTGGACCATGCCATAATTTTCATTACTCCTTTCACAAGGGTTGCAATCGAAGCGGACGGCGCCGCGCTTTTCGCCAGCGTTGCGACTGCGATTGTTTTTGCCAGGGACGGCGGCGCGGCCTGGACGGAATGAGCGGCCATGGCAGCGGTCAATGCCGCAGCAGGAACCGCAATGCCCCGCCGGGTGAAGAAGAGCCGCAGTTTTTCCACCGCGCGTTCCACCCGCTTGCGCGCCGCCCATTCCTGGATGCCCAGGAGCGTGGCGGCCTCGGCCATGCTCCTGTCCTCATAAAAACGCAATAGGAGGGCATTGCCATGTTTTGGGGCGACCTGGCTTGGCGATTTGGCGCTCAGGCGCTTTCGAGGATGGCGATGGCGGTGGCGTGTTTTTCGGTGTGGCTCAGGCTCAGGTGGATCTCACGGCCGCCGCGGGCGGCCAGCAGGGTTTGGCCTTTGCCGTGCAGCACGACGTAGGGCTGGCCGGTTTCTTTGCGCCGGATTTCCATGTCCTGCCAGCCCAGTTGCGCGCCGATGCCGGTGCCGAAGGCTTTGGAAATGGCTTCCTTGGCCGCGAAGCGCGCCGCCAGAAACGGCCCGGGCGATTTGTGCGAGAAGCAATAGGCCAGTTCCGCCGGGCACAGTATCCGCTGGACGAATCGCTCGCCATGCCTCTGATAGGCGCCTTCGACGCGCTCCACTTCAATAATGTCAATGCCGGTGCCGAGGATCACAGAATGGCTCCAGGTTGAGGGGGGAAATGACAAAAGTTTTCATGTTCCGAGCAGGGCAGAGATGCAGACGGAGCTGGATGGTGGATGCACGCTTTGCGGGCTGTGCTGCCCCGAACCTTTGGGCGGCGCGGCAGCGCCGCCCTACCGACAATGTGAACGTTTTTGTGATGCATCCACATTACGGTTGGCCGGCGCCGAGTTGTTCCATGGCCAGCAGCATCTCCCGCACGGCGGTGGCCAGGCCGACAATGACAGCGCGGCTGATGATGCTGTGGCCGATGTTCAGTTCAACCAGGTGCGGCACGGGCCGCAGCCCGCCGACGTTGCGGTAGTTCAACCCGTGGCCGGCGTTGACTCCCAGGCCCAAAGCGCGCGCCTGCTCCGCCGCCGCGATCAGGCGCTCCGTTTCGCGGGCGCGCTCGCGTTTGCGGTTAAAATTCTCCGCGTAAGCCCCCGTGTGCAATTCGATGAATTGGCTCCCCACCCGCCCGGCGGCCTCCACTTGCTCCGGGTCCGGCGCGATGAACAGGCTGACCTCAATGCCGGCGTCGTTCATCCGGCGGCGTGTTTCAGCCAGGGCCGGCCAGTTGCCGGCCACGTCCAGGCCGCCTTCGGTGGTGACTTCGGCGCGGTGTTCGGGCACCAGGCAGACAATGTCCGGCCTGATATGCAAGGCGATGCCGGTAATCTCCTCCGTGGCGGCCATTTCGAGATTGAGGCGGACCTTGAGGACGTCGCGCAAGCGGCGGATGTCGTGATCCTGGATATGGCGGCGGTCCTCGCGCAGATGGGCGGTGATGCCGTGAGCGCCGGCGGATTCGCAAATCAGCGCCGCCTCGATGGGGTCCGGCTCGCCGCGCTCGCGCCCGCGGTAGCGCGCCTCGCGCAGGGTGGCGACATGATCGATATTGACGCCGAGTTTGAGCATGGGGGAGTTAGCGCGATGGCATGCCCGGCCCCGACATTTTCGCCATGGGCAGTTGATTGACATTGACCGGTCCGGCGGGCGTGTCGGTCAGCCAATGCGAGAGCCAGAGCAACTCGAAACTGTTCAAGACAAAGGGGGTTGACCGTGTCAGGCTTAATTCGTTCGAGGAGGTGCGCTTGATTTCGGTGACCGTGTTGTTGAGATAGGGGGTCAAGCCGGCCAGCCAGTCATCCACGATGAACAGCGGCGGGCGGGCGGCGCTGCCCGGGGCTGGGGCGGCGGGCGCTGCGCTGACCGGAGGCAGGACGGGCAGAAGTTCGCAGAGCAGACGCCATTGTTGCAAGCGCGGGCCGGTAAACTCCCAGTCGTAATAGACCAGATCGTCCCGGCCCTCGAACTGCGCCCACAAGCCCGCCGGGGCCGGCGTCGCGGTATCCGTCAGCGGAAACAACTTCGCCAGCATGTAATCTCCTTCCGGCCCGTTCGTGGCCGAAATGGACGGCGTGATGAGGGAACCCCTGGGCCAAATAATTTCTGTAGTCTTGGGCGACCATATCACCTTGGGTTGGCTGGGCAGTGTCAGCAGCGCATTGAGGTCCGGCATGGAATTGACCAGGAGTTTGCGGTTCGCCCCGGCGCCGCCGGGGGAGGGCCAGGCGGCGTAACTTTGAAAAGGCATCTGCGCCTGCGCCCAGCAGCAGAACTGCCCGGCGATGCTCCTGCCAAAAAGCCGCGCCAGCGCGGCGTCCGCCTTCAGAAACGGCCCAACGTCCCGCGCGGCCGTGAAGCTGCAGAGCGGCTCGCGCACCAAATCCCTGGGGAATTTCCACGGCGCGGCCTGCCACGCCGGGGCCTCGGGATACGTGACAAATCCTGTCAAGCGAAATCTCCCCTGGCCGGATGTCGCGTCCACGCTCGTTCGCGCCAGTTTGAAAGGAGACGACTCCAGCGGCACCCACGCGGACAGCCGCGGCCAATCGATGTCCGCCTTCAGCCAGCTTTCCCGCAACGCCGGCCGGGGCCGGCCGTTCTTGTGGATTTGCTGGAGGTAATCCGCGCGAACCGCCGCCAAATCCTCCCCCTGTCCCGCGACGAGCCAGCCGGACGCCTGCACCAACCACAGGCCGCGGTCTCCGGGCCGGTTCCACCGCGTGCCGGGAAATCCCTCCGCGACAAAGCCCTCGCCTTTGCCGCCCAAGGCCGCCTCCAGGCTCTGTTGCCAGGCTTGCGTTCGCGCCTTGTCCAGACGCGCGGCGAGGACAAAGTCCAGGTGATCCTTGCCCGTGCCGCCGAAGCTGGCGGCGGATTCCACGCTCAGAAGGTCCTCCAGCAGCGGGCGCAGGCTGGCAACGGGTTTCCCGTCCGCTTTGAATTGCAGCCCGCGCCAATACACGCCGGCCAGCCTGTCCAGCACGAGGTTTCGGAACGCAACGCTGGAGGGCAGGCTCAAGAGCTTTCCGGCCAGCGCGAAATTCGTGTTGGCCGACAGGTCCGCGGCGCCGGCGAAATGATACTGGATGGCGACCGTTTCGTCGCCGCCCGCGGAAGCCAAGGCCCGGGGGCCAAGGGCGGACGCCAAGGCGCATAAGAGGAGGCCCGCGACAATCACTCTGTTTGCTCGCATAAAAGAATGACATTGTGTGCCAGACGGACGGCCAGTTGGCAACCGTTTTCAGTCACATCAAATCGGGATGCTGCTTCTTTGGCCAGGCGTCAACGTCAAGGGAAAAACCAGAGCTGTGCCAAAGAAGCTCTTCCGCCTCGGTGTGGCTGACAACATTGGCTTGTTCGTAAAGAAAACTGTTCCGCTTTCTGCGACAGGCATCAAAATAGACAGCCTTTTTGGCAAAGGCCGGCTCAGCCGCCTTCAGGGCCAAAAAGGTATTGTAATGCCCGCCTCCATCACCTTTGACACGGTAGCCGCTGGCGCGAACAATGATATTGGCCAGGATTCTGGCGGCATCATAGGCATGGCCGAAGCGCCCATCATCGGACAGTTTCCTGATTTGCGCGTCGGAAAGATTGCGACGCACGACGGCGCGCAGGTCCTTGATTTCGGCGGGACTTGTCGGTTCCGCCGCCACGCGATTTTCCGCCAGCAATTCTTTCCAAGTCACTCTTGGTTCCTATCACAAAAAGGAGCGGCTTGCCAAGCACCGCCTGGACAAAATGGCTGCGGCGGGCTTTGCGCGAGAATTCACCGGCAGTGCAGAGGGACGGGTTTATCTGGCGCCGCAATTGCCCCGTGGCCTGTTCCAGGAGCGGGGACAATTCGATCATCTTGACGGAACCAATGACGAGCAAATCAACGTCGCTGCGGGAGGTTTCCGTCCCACTGGCCATCGAACCATAAACCGCCGCCACTTCAATGCCCGAGGCAAGCGGATCCAGAGTGCCACGCAGCACGTCAACCAAACCGGAAGTTTTGATCAACAATCCACGCAGTTCTGGAAATACAGGACATTCCACGTTCGCCTGATAATAGGCGCGGTTTCCGCTCCGCGACATTCTGAGGATTCCCGCCTCCGTAAACCTGGCCAGATCACGCTGCAATGTGGATGGCCTGAAGTCACAGCGATTGGCCAGTTCCGTCGCATAAACCGGCTGATGGGGATTCAACAGCAGGGCGGACAGCAGTCTTTGCCGGGTGCTGGAAAAAAGAACGCTGGCGATCGATGACTTACGCATTATGCGTATAATAATACGCAAAGTGCGTAAGTGTCAAGCTCGCGCCGGCGGTCAGCGCTCAGAGGACGTTCGTTCCCTTAAGCCCGAAAAAATGAGCGCCGCTCAGGAGATGCGTATCGTTCGAGTACACTTCCTTGAAACCGGCTTCCACGGCGCAGGCCAGATGGAGCGCATCGGCGGCGCGCAAATGCACTCTCGAAGGCAAGGCCGCGTAAACCTGGCCGACCCGCGCCAGGACCTTGGGCGTCAACGGCAGCCACTCGAACCCATTGGCCGCGCAGTCGCTTTCAAATTGTTTCAATAAACCGGCCAGAACCGCCCGCGAAACAACCCCTTCCCGGAATTTACGGTGAAACGCCGCCATGGTCTCCGCTTTGCCGTGCAGGCCGCAGGCTACCCGGTCGGTCCGCGCCAGGGCGCGCGCCTTTTCCCAGCCGGCGTCCCCGACGTACAATCGCGCCAGGTAACTGGTGTCCAGGTAGATCATCAGGCCCGGTCCGCGCGGTCCTCGGACATTCCCGGCGTGACATCCGTTCCCCCGCGGCCCAATTCGCCGCTCTCAATCCACCGCTTCATCTTCCGATTGATGAATTGCCGCCGGGCGAAATAGGGGGTTTCCGGCGTCGCGGTTTCCGGCCCCATTCTCACCACGACGCGCCCATTGTCCGCGACGAGAATCTGGCCTTGCTCGGCCGCCTCCCGAACCCAGCGGCCGGTGCGCGCGTGCAATTCCCGGATGGAAATCGTCTTCATGTGTCACACCGTGTCACACCCCGGTTCCCCAGTCAAGAGGGATTCTTCCACCTTCCCAATTCGCGCGCCGGCTCACTCTCCGCTCTTGCGCGAGAGGAGTTGGACTTTGGCGGGCGGGACTGAGAAGGTCATCATGGGGTTTTCGTCCAGCAGCGACTCGTCCAGGGGGACGATCAATTCCCCGTTGGTGTCCGCCTCGAGTTTGCGGTCGCCGTCTTTGGCGTGGATGATGAGCGCGGCGGCTTTGATCGGCGGAGGGAATATGAACTTCAAGCCCGCCAGCGTCAGCTTGGGGGCGGCGGGGAAGAATTGGCGCATCTTCTCCTGCACGTCATCGCATTCGCGCACGGCCTGCATGACGGGACTGTAGCGCACCGAATTGGTCATCTGCCGCACGAGCGACTTGGAGAGGCCCGCCTGCCAGTTCAATTCCATCGTGCCCTTGGGCTGGTTGGTGATGAGCCACGGGTCCTCCGCCAGCAAATCGTCCCGCACGGGCACGCTGATCTCGCCGTCGGGGCCGATGGGCAGGGGGATTTTGCCGGACTTGGAATCAATGAAGGCTTCAATGTCGCTCGTCTTGACATTGGTGGAGGCGGAGCGCAATTGGAGGACCAGCAGGAGATTGGTGTGGGACTGGCAGAGGGCGGCCTGGACAGTTTGAATGCGGTAGAGATGCTGGTAAGGCAGCCGCGCGTTCTCGGCCGAGACGGGCCATTGCAGCAGGAGACTCAAACCAATTATGGCGGATCGGACGGACGGGATATCCATGTTTGGGGCGGCATTGGTTGTTTAACCGGCAAGAGCGGAAGTGTCCGGCAGGACGGGGCCTGAGGGCGGGCCGGCGGAGGGGGCGGCTTTGAAACTGGCCCAGTAGCGGGCCGGCAGGATTGCCAAACCGATCAGCGCCAACTGGCTGACGTCAAATCCGACCAGCCACGGGAACGCTTTGTCCATGAATCCATAAGAGTGCAGGCCGATGCCCAGCATGTTGACGCCGAACCACGAGAAACTGGTGATGATGTTGCCGAAGACGGCCATGGCCATCAGGCCCCGTTCCTTTATCATGCCGCCCCAGCGGGCGTGCAGGATGACGGCGTTCCACAACACGATCAGCAGCGCGCCGTTTTCCTTGGGGTCCCAACCCCAGAACCGGCCCCAGGATTGATCGGCCCAAATCCCGCCCAGAATCGTTCCAACAAAACTGAAGAGCGTGGCGAAGCAGACAATTCCATAGACCATCCGGCTCAACGACCGCGCCAAGCCGGGCGCGAGGGTTCGCGTGAAGAAGCCGCGGACGATGTAGATCACCGCCAGCAACCCCGCCACAAACATCGATGCGTAGCCCGTCGTCACGACCACCACATGCGTGGCCAGCCACAAATTGGTGTCCAGAACCGCGCGCAGCATTTCCATCGTGTCGCCGCTCAGGGCCAGGTGATGGGCGATGATCAAGGTGGTGAAGCCGATGAAGCCCGCGACAACCAGCCCGACGCCGCCTTTGAAAACGCGTTCCAAAATGATCCCCAGCAGGCACGCGCCCCAGCCGATGAAGATGGCCGAGGAATACAAGTTGGTCACCGGCGGACGGCCCTCCAGGTACATCCGAAAACCCAGGCCAATCGAATGGATGACAAAGGCCAGGATGAGCAGCGCCAAGCCCGCGCGGCGCAACGGCTCGGACAAATTGATCCAGAAGACGCACCCCAGCAGCAGCGCCGCGATATAGATGACCATGCTCTTGTAGAACGGCTCGATCTGATTGAAGAAAAACTCCCGGCTTCCTTTTTGCAACGCGGGAGCGAGACCGTTCCCCTGCGCCCAGGCGCGGTATTGGGCGACGGCGTTGTTGAATTCGGCCGGTTGGTTATTGCGGTAAGAGGAGGACATGGCGGCGTAGAAAGTGTCGGCGGGATGCAACTCGCCCGAATGCAACGCCTGGAGCAAGTTGGTGCCGATGTTGGACCATGCCTGGCGCGGCTGGCCCGGCAGCGGCGGGATGATCATCGGGTACGCCAGGCGGGAAAGTTCATCGTAGCGCTTGAAGAAGGTGACGATCCGTTGGAGGTCGTCCTGGTTGGCCGATTTGCCCTGGTCGCTTTCCTCCAAGGCGGCGCGCCCCGGCGCCAAGGCCGCCTGGAAAAGACGCAATTCGTCCTGAAAATTCACCGAATCGTCCGGTTCCAGGCTGTTTTTGAGGCGGTTGTAAAGGAACAGGCTCTCATACAAGTGCATCAGGTCCTTTTGGTAGGCGTTGCGCAATTTGGCCGCCTCCTCGCCCTGGCCTTGCTCCGACTTGACCAGCTTCTGGACCTGGTTTTGAATGGATTCCAGTTGGTTGGTCAATTGATTGAATGAATAGTATTCCAGCCCGGCATTTTGGGCGCCCATCAGCCCCTCCAAATCGGGGTGTTGAATGCGGAACACCTTCAGTTGGTCCGCTGTCTCGGGCCGGGCCAGGGTGTCCATGAGCCACTCCAAGGCCGAGAGCGGAGGCCCGTTGGTCAGGCGCACGATGGAGCGCCCGCTCATGCTCAAAAGCGAATTGCGCGCCACCGAATCGAAGGGTTGTATCCGGCCATCCAGCAGCACCGGCAGCCGGCCAAAGCCCGCCAGATCAAAGCCCTCCTTCGGTTTTGGCGCCACCGCGCCTGACAAGAACCAGGCGCCAAAAAGCGCGACCGCAATCCAGGGCAGCCATTTCTTCATAAGGGACTCCTTTTGGCTTTGGCGTCGCCGGCCAAGAGCGGTTCCAAGGGCGGGGCGGATGGATCGCGGCCGGCCGACTCCGCGGATCGGGCGCGTTTGCGCGCGAAGCCGGCCAGGTGCGTCAGGAATTGAACGAGCAGGCCCAGCGCGATGATCAAGCAGGCGATGTACGGAGCGAGCGAGGCCGGATTGCGAACGACCTGGAGGATGGTGCCGCGGTCGCCCGGCTCGAAACTGGCCTGGAAAAAAGTCTCCCCGCGGTAGCGCAGGGGGTTGTTCATGTAAATACGAATGTCGCGGTTCTCGCCGGCGCCCGGATCGCTGAGATGGATTCTGCTGGAGAAATCCTTCGGAATGTCCGTGCCGGGATAAACATCGTGATTGAACGCCAGAAGCGTCATGCTGTAGGGCTTGTAATAGCGCTCCGCGCGCAATGCAATCTCGTAGGTGCGGCCATTGAACGTGAAACTTTGCGGGGCCGTGATCGACACGCCGGGCATCAACGATCCCAGTTCATCCTGCAATCCTTCAAACCACGGCCAGCGTGTCAGCCAGGTGGATACGACCCAATCCCCAATCGGCCCCCGATCCGATACCGCCTGCACCAATGCCGCCGGCCTGTTCTCCTCGTCCATTCGGCTCGTCGTGGGCGCGGGGCTGAAGAACAGGCGCTGGCCCAGCCCGGCGCCGGCCTTGAGTTTCTCCGCCTCTCCAGACATCGGGCCGGCGGGCGTGGAATTGGGGAAATAGTTCTCCACGCGCAACGCAAATGGCAATTCCGGCGTCCGCAACTCCGCGCCCCTGGCCAGCAGCTTTTCCGGGAACACCACCACGCGGTCTTTGTCAGGATCGGTGACATCGATGACCGCCAATTCGTTCCTGCGGCTGGCCTCGGAGTAATTCTTGGTGCCCCCGACTTCGATGCGCATGTCGCTTTCCACCTGGAACATCTCGGTGACAAACTGGCCTCCCAGCAGGAGAATCAATCCGGCGTGGACCAGGAGGATGCCGGCTTTGCGGCGCTCGAATCTAAACCGCTTGATGTGCGCCGCCACCAGGTTCGTCATCAACACCAAGCCAATGAGCCAGCCGCCCGGAAAAACCGGGATTCGCCAGTGCGTCCCTTCCGGCGTCCAGTATATCAGGAAGCTGCGGAAGAACTGTGACTGCACCGCGTACAGCCCCAGATGCACCTGCGCCAGCGTCCCCCCGAAGACCAGCAAGATGGCCAGGCAAAGGCACACCACCGTCAAGCGGAGCGACGTGAAAAAGTTGATCGCGCGAGCAAGCATGGCTCAGGGATAATGGACGCCTTTGACGAATTTCACAAAGCTCTCCTTTTCCGCTCCGACCAGAGGGCCGTCCCCCAACAACTTGTAAAACCACGTATTGTCCCCGTGCGGCACGATGGCCCCCACCAGCCGCGCCGGCTGGCCCGTCTTCGGATCCGTGCCGGGAAAATCCACCAGGGTCCCCGGGCCGCCCGCCGTCTCCAGCGGTTGCGTCACGCCGTCCAGCTTGTCCGCCTCGACTGGCGGCAGCCCGATCTGGCCCCGCCAGCGGTTGACATTATTGAACGTGCCGCCGACGTCTCCGGGGAAGAAGCTGATGCTTACCGCCGCCTTGGCCTCCGCCGGACCGGCAATGGCAAACTTCTTCAAGATCATCGGGCCAGGCTCTGTTTCCGACCAATTCGCGGGCGCCTGCCATTTCGGCAGATCGGCCGCGCCCTCCTGCGGGGCCGGGCGGGCAACGGCGGGCGGCATCGCTGCCGGCGCGGACGCCGCATTTCCAGCGCCGTTGAAATGGACTGATTTCAGGAAATCGGCAAAGGCCGGTTTGGCCGCCGCAACCGTCCCGGCGTCGCCGCGCATTTTGAAAAACCACATCGCGCCATTGCGCGCCACCGAGGCCACGACCGTGCGGGCCGACGACCCCGCGATGTCATAAAGTTTGCCGTCGAACGAATCGACCGTCACCGGTTCCGACGCGACCGCGCTCTGCTCCACCGGCTCCAGCCCCAGTTCGCGCCGCCAGCGGTTGACGTTGTCCAGTTCGGTGCCGACCATCCCCGGAAATGAGGTCACGGCCACTTCGGCCTTGGCGCCGTTCTTGCCGGTCACCACGAAGTTGCCGATGCGGATGCTATTGGGCGCCAATTCCTGCCAGCCTTCCGGCACGGTCCAGCGGATGGGCGCGGCGTTGACGGGAATGTCGGGCGCCGCCATGGGCGGATGCTCCTTGGGCACGGTGTAAGTCCGAATCTGGTCATCGGCATGGGTAAAGCAGGCGGCGACAAGAAATGCCGCGCCGGCCCAAATGATACTGAGATGAGGTGTTCTCACGTTTCTGGGGATAAGATACCATGTTTGGCCGCGCGCAAAAGGCGTTTTTTCGCGCCGCCCGGTTTGGACTGCGGTAATGCGTCAGTCACGAATGGTAGGGACGGCTCGCCGAGCTGTCCGCGGGAGGTTCTTTCCGGGTGGTCGCCTCGGCGAGGCGACCCCTGCCATTCCCCGGCCCGCCGTCAATTCAAGCCGATTCCAGTCCCTCCGGTCGTCGCGGAAGTTACCAAAAAAGGCCCTTGGTATTCCGGGCTGTGCTTACCCTAACCCTTGACGCAGCGTAATCATTAGTGGGGCGGCTGGGGTTCACATCTGCGCGGAAAGCCGTGTCGTCATGAGGCTGAATCGTAAGGAAAACATGCGGATGGGCAGCATCCACCAGTCGCCCGTTGGCATCGAGGAACCGGCACTCCAATTCTATGTCGCGCCAGGCGAGGTCGCTTTGGTTGGTGAGAATGCCCGTGATGTAGATGCGCGGGCCGCTGCTGGTTTCCGCCCAGTTCATCCTGGATTCCATCACTCGAAGCGAATTCACAAAGGCAGCGTAGTCGGGCTTGGGGTTTTCAATTCTATCAAAGGCCGTCAGAATCAACATCATCAGTAAACCGTAAAGGACCACGTGTGGAAGACCGTAAACCCAGACAGCAATCGCCGGATTGCGGAGGGAGCGAAGCGTCAGCCACTGGCGGCACCTTGGGCACACCTTTGCTTCCTGCTTGATGCTTTCCGCGCAGAACGGACATATCCGGCTGCTCGCGGTTTCCAAGTTGTGCTCTGGGCGCGGTGTCATTTCAAGGAAGGTGATTACTCAGTTTTGGCAGGGCGGTTTCCATCGGTTGCCGTTTGGACGCGAACCCTCGCAACGATACCTTTGTTGGTAAGCGCGAGCGTCCCCAGTGCAACTCGAAAGGCTTGTTCCTGGTGCGGTTGAACCACGAACTTCTCCGACATCTCCGGGTGGCACACATCCACCAGCTTGCCCTCCCCTTCCATAAACCGCACCTCCAGTTCCTGCATGCGCCAAGGGTAATTTCCGGTGTTGGTGATGTAGCCGCTTAGCCAGAATTCATTCTTCTTCTGACCGCGTTCCAATGAGGTCCGCACAACCACAAGTTGCGCCCGGTAAGGCGCAAAGTTCCGCCCTTCCGAGCGGAAATCGTCGGGAAACAGCCAAGGACAAGGCCATGCCAACACAGGCAAGCATTATGAGCGCCGATAAACTCGGGCCCACGCACGGTCCCCAGCGAGCCAGGCGACGCTGTGACGCACGGCAGAAGGGACACACTTTCGCCGGCGCTTTGATGGGTTCGGCGCACAAGGGACATACTTTTCCGGTCAGTGCTCCCGAATGGGGCGCAAGTTCCGAAGTTGCATTCGCGTCAGCGGAATGCAATTTCCCACTGCCTTGATTGGTTCCAAACACTTTTCTTACCGGAATAAGAGGCACTCAAGCATCATAAAGTCAACAATCTTGAAGTGCGCCCGCCTCCGCAACTCAATCAGTCAGTCGCGGAGGACGCCGATCTTGCCGTTCTGATTCTGCAAGGTGATGCGCGCCGTGCCGGGCGCAACGTCGCCAAAGGGTTCCGAGGCGCGCGGGTTCATCAGGACGGGAAAATCGGATTCGACATCGCCAAAGGTGGTATGCGCCTGGATGGCCGGCTTGAGGCTGCCAGGCAGAAAGACTTCGAGCGTGTCGAAGCTCGTTTTCGCTTCGAGATTCGTGAGCGCGGCGGAGGTGGCGCGCAACCGGATGGCGCCATTCTGATTGTGGCACACGAACTTTGACCCCGCTCCCGTAACATCAATGGCCGCAAAGCAAGTGGTGGCCTTGACCGAGCCGGTGATGCCGGCCGCCTTGACGCCGCCGTTCTGGTTTAGGAGGATCGCGTCCCCCTGGATTTCTTCGGCGGTCAGGCTGTCAAATGAAGTTTCAATGTCCGCGTCTCCCCTGGCCTGGACCACCTTGACCCTTCCATTCTGATCGCGCAAATGAACCGGCCCGCCGATATCGCGCGCCACCAGCGCGTCAAAGCTGGTTCTGGCATCAAGCGGACCGCCTACGCCGGACACCTCAATGAGGCCGTTCTGATTTCGCAGCGTCGCCGCGCCGCCAATATCCTTTGCCAACAGCGAGTCAAAGCTGGTCCGCGCGTCCAACAAACCGCCGATGCCGCCGGCCTTGATTGATCCGTTCTGGTTTGCCAGAGTGGCCGGCCCGCGGACATCCCGCGCGATCAGCAAATCGAAGCTGGTGTTGGCCTGCAATGGCCCGCCTATGCCGGCGGCTCGAATCTCTCCGTTCTGATTCTTTAACGCCGCCGGGCCGGTGTTACTGACGTGCAATTTGTCGAAGGAAGTCCGCGCGCGCACGCTCCCGCCAATGTTTCGGATATCAAGCCGGCCGTTTTCGTTCGTGGCTTCCACATTGCCAGCCAAGTCGCTGATTTCGACTGCGCCAAAGTGATCTTCAACCCGCACATCGGCGGATTTCGGCAGAGTAATTTCAAAATCGGACTGGACGCTGTGGGGTTCCATCGCTTCGGGCAGCGAAACCACCAGGTTGAGATGGTCGCCCTCCAGTTCAGCTTTGCAGCTCGCGCCGCTGGCGATTTGTTGGGCGACTGAAATGCTGCGGGCGCGGACGGCCAGCTTCCATGTCCAGGCGGTGGTTCCCTGGTCGGTCCCCGTGATGTGGATGTTGCCGTGCCGGTTGTCCACTTCCAAGGCCTTTAGGCGGGCCGGAATCGCGCCAACCTGGACGACGTTGGTAGCCGCCTTCAAATCGGCGTCTGACCAGCGGCCGGAAGTGGAGATGTGAGCATCGCAGCCGGTCAGGGCTGCCAGAACCCCGGCCGCGGCGGCGGAGAAGAGAAGTTTCTTCATATCAACATCACCGGCATTTCGACAGGTTATGCGGGCGGATTCCTGAGCCGGGCCGCATCCGCCAGACGGGCTTTCCATTCCTCTTCGACGGCTGCGGCCAGCTTGCGGCCCACGGTGAAGTAATAAACCAGACAAGCAGCGCCAATGCTAGCCGGAATCAGCCCATAGAGCGCCGCCTCACCATTATCGTCGGTTCTCGATTCGGTGAAATGCAATGCCAGGGCTAATGTCAGGCCGCCAAACACCAGGATCAGGCCGGTTAAAAGTGTTCCGTGGCCCCCGCGCGACGGCAGCTTGGAGTCCTCGTTGAAAAAGTCTTCCGGCAAAGCCGGCAGCTCAATCCCCTTCTCAATGGCCGCCATCCGTTCCCGGTGATAAAGCGCGAACATGTGTCTGCGCCTTGAGTAGTTCAAAATGAGCTTTAACATTGCGGTTGTCAGCCCCAGCACGATGGCCGTGATGGGGACCGCTGGATCTATAATTCCAAATATCATAAGAGTTCATGCTCCTGACTGTGAGTTTATTCTTGCGTTGCCGTTGTGTTTCTCACAACCGGCGTTGTTCCTTCTTTCAGACTTCGCCTGCCTGCCAATTGTTTCACACATTCCGCGCGCCTTTCCATATTCTTTTGAAACCTGGGGGTCTCCGGCGTAGTATAAAGAACAGGCCCAAGGCCCGGCGCCCGGAGGCTTTGCCGGAGTTAAACACTGACCCATGCAAGAGACAGACATTCTGCGGATGCTCGAAGCCCGGCAATTCAACGAGGCTTTTGCCCCGTTGCTCGAATGCTTCAAAGACAGAGTCTTCCGACTGGCTTTCAGCATCCTGCGCAACGAAACTCACGCCGAGGACGCCACTCAGGAGGTTTTCCTTAAAATCTGGAAGGGGCTTCCCGCCTATCACGGCGGCGCCTCCCTCTCCACCTGGATTTATGCGATTACGCGCAACACCTGCTTCACCGAATTGAAGCGGCGCGACAGGCGCCCCACCGTCTCCCTCCAGGAACCGGAAATGGAAGCCGCCTCCGGCTGGATTCCAGCCCTCCAATGCGCGGACCCCGAGCCCGGATCGGAGTCGGATGTGGAAGTCCTCCTGTCGAAATTGCCGGAGAATTACCGGCGGGTGATCACGCTCTTCTATTTGGAGAGCAAAGCCTACCAGGAGGTGGCCCTTATGCTTGACATCCCCTTGGGCACGGTCAAGACTCTTTTGTTCCGGGCGAAAAAAGAACTCCTGCGAATCAATTCCCGCCCCTTTGAAACGGTTCCGGCCCAAGCCGGCCCGTCTCAAACAATCCCAAAGCAAATCCCGGCGGCCGATGTGCGAGGCTCGCCCATGACCCGGATTGCGCCGAACCTTATACCCCTTTGATTTATGTCGTGCGAAGAAATTGAAGACAGGATTCTCGATTACGAGGACAACCAGTTGTCCCTCCCCCAGCGGGCGGAAGTGGAAGCCCATCTTGCCGCCTGCCCCGCCTGCCGGAGCTTCACCCGCCAACTCCAGCAACTCGATGCCACGCTCTCAGCCGGCGTCAGAGTTCCCGCGCTCTCGCCCGAATTCGACCGGCGGCTTCGGGAACAGATTCAACTGGCGCCAGCGGCCTTGTCAGAGGCGCAGCGGGCCGAGCGCAAACGGCAGTTGCAGGCGGAGTTCGAAGCAGGCCAGGCGCGAATCGGCCGGGCGTCGTTCGCGTTGGGCAGCGTGATGAAACAACTCGCTTGGCCCGCTCTTGTCCTCATGGCGGCCTGGCTCGTCTGGCACATCACGGCGGCGCTGACAGTCCACCTCAATCCGCAGAGCCTGGGCGGTCTGGACCCAACCCTGCTCCCTTGGCTGACTGCCAGCACGGTCTTTCTAGCCGTCGGCCTGGCCGAAGCTTTCCCGCGACAGTGGAGATTATCCGGGTTCCGATAGAAGCCCCCCGCCCGGATGCGTCAAAATAGTCCCGCGCCCCGGCCGATCACAACCCGTCATTTCCTTCTTTTCTGCCGGTGAAATTGCGCCATTATGGAAGGCGATGTTCTCGCAGATCAAATCCATTCATTTCGCCGGCATTGGCGGCACCGCCATGGCGGCGGCGGCGGCGGCCTTGCGCGACAGGGGCTATGCCGTCAGCGGCTCCGACCACAATGTCTATCCGCCCATTTCGACTTTTCTCGCCTCCAAAAAAATCGAGATCATGCCCGCTTACGCCGAATCCAACCTTGCCGGCAAGCCGGACCTGGTCGTCATCGGCAACGCGCTTTCGCGGGGGAACCCGGAGGTGGAATCGGTCCTGGAACACAAGCTGCGCTACTGTTCCCTGCCCGAACTGCTCAAGGAATTCTTCATCCGCGGCAAACGCTCGCTCGTCGTCACGGGCACCCACGGCAAAACCACCGTCACCTCGCTCCTGGCCTGGGTCTTCGAGCACAACGGATTGAACCCCGGCTTCCTCATCGGCGGCGTGCCGAATAATTTCGGCGCCGGCGCCCGCTTCACCGACGGCCCGTGGTTCATCATTGAGGGCGACGAATACGACACCGCCTTCTTCGACAAACGCAGCAAGTTCGTCCATTACCTGCCGGAAGTCGTCATTGTCAACAATCTGGAATACGATCACGCCGACATCTTCGAGAACCTCGCCGCGGTCCAGACCGCCTTCCGCCGCCTTCTCAATCTCATCCCCCGCAACGGCCAGCTCCTGGCCAACGGAGACGACCCCAACCTGGCGCCCCTGCTCAACATCACCCATTGCCCCGTCAAACACTTCGGCCTGGGCGCCGACAACAGCATCCACGCCTTCAACCTCCGCTTTGGCCCGACGGCGAGCGAATTCGAGATTCCGAGCTTCAAGTTCCACCTCAACCTCGCCGGCGAATTCAACGTCCGCAACGCCCTCGCCGTCGTCGCCTGCGCCAAGCATTGCGGCTTGTCCAACAAGCAAATCCAGAGCGGCTTCGACACCTTCACCGGCGTCAAGCGCCGCATGGAAGTCCGCGGCATTGCCGGCGGAGTCACGGTCGTGGACGATTTCGGCCATCATCCCACGGCCATCCGCGAAACGTTGCGCGCCTTGCGCCTCCGCCACGCGCACCAGAAGATTTGGGCCGTCTTCGAGCCGCGCAGCAACACCACCCGCCGCAATGTTTTTCAGAACGAATTGGCCGAGTCCTTCCGCGACGCCGATGCCGTGATCATTTCGCAAGTGGCGCGCCTGGAACTGCTCAAACCCGAAGAACGGCTGGACCCGCAGAAACTGCTGCAATCCCTGGCCGCCGCCGGCAAAACCGCCGCCGGCCTGACGGACGCCGATGCGATTGTCGGTTATTTGAAAACCCAGGCGGCGGGCGGGGATGTGATCTGCGTCTTCAGCAACGGCGGGTTTGGCGGCATTCACGAGAAACTCCTCGCCGCCCTGGCCGCCCGGCGGTGATTGGGGATCGGGGAGACGATTCCCCGGCGTTTTTCCGGGCAGCTTTTTGCCCCCGGCAAACGCGCTCAATTCCACCGCGGCAGGCTCACTCTTACGTTACACTGAGCCAGGCGAGCAAAGCGCCCAGCACCAGCGCGACGGTCAATTCAACCTTCTCCGCGCGGCTGCATTTGGTTTCGACCGGATTCACGTTCGTCATTTCAGTATAACACTGTCGCGCCAATTCGCAAAAAAGCAATCAGGGCCGCCCCTGAAAAGGGCATCCGGGAATGAACCGATTCGGGCCGTTGAAAATTGCCATTGAATATCTCAATCGGCTGATTGAACATTTGCCGCATGGGGCAGGCAACCGCACCGATAACCGCGCCGGACATCGGCCAGGAAGAAGAGACGCGTTCCAAGGAACTCCCGGATCGCGGCTACCTGGTCGTTTGCTGGAATGATCCGGTGAATTTGATGGATTACGTCACCCACGTTTTCCAGACCGTCTTTCGCTGGCCCAGGGCCAAGGCGCAAAAGCACATGCTCCAGGTGCATCACTCCGGCAAAAGCGTGCTGGTGCGGGAAACCTTCGAAAAAGCGGAGCATTACGTCCATCAACTGCACAGCTACACCCTTCACGCCACCATGGAAAAGGACGAATGAAGTTCCTTCGCCTTTCCAATTCAAAAAAGGAAACCGCTCCGCCGCTCCTGCTCTTTCAGATCACCCCGCGCGAAAAGGCCGCTTTGCTGGCCGTCCTTCAACTCTTTCCCGTCCTGGATGCCAGCCATCATCAGTTCACCAACCCACCCCAGCCAGCACGCGCCGCCGAACAGCGTCTCCTGCAGGAGTCCATGTCCCAGCTACAGGACGCGCATCAGCGCAAGCTGGACCAGCTCTTCCGCGGCGAAGAGCAATTCTTCCCCGTCAGCCGCGGCGAATTGCGCATGGCTCTAACCGCCGCCCAACTGGAATGGCTCCTGCAAGTCTTGAACGACATCCGGGTCGGCAGTTGGGTGCGACTGGGCTGCCCGGACCTGGCCGATGGCGCCCATTTGAAACTGAGCGGTTCCAACGCCCACGCCCTCTACGCCATGCACGTCTGCGGCGAGTTTCAATCGATCTTCCTCGAAGCGGTCACGTAGCGCCGGAACGCCCTTCTCACCCCGCTTGTCAATTCAACGGCACGCCGCGCCGGATGTAGGTGGGCACGTCCAGGTCTTCGCCGTGGCGGACGGTAGGCTCGCTTTTCTCGAAGCGGCCTTTGAAAACTATTTCCAGCGGCAATTCCTTTTGCAGACGGGAGGAGCGCTTGCGGGAACGGCCGGTCTGGCCGCGGAAAAGCTGCTCTTTTTTCTCGTCGGAAAGCGCCGGAGCAGGCGCGATGAAGCGGGAAGCGGGCCGCTCGGTGGCGGCGGGGTCGAGGAATTCCAGCGGCGGGCACCCGGCGGCGCCAGGCTCGCGGGCGGGCGCGGCGGCGCCGGCGGTGTCCGCGGGTTGGGGGCGGCTGGAGGCGATGAGCGTGACGGAGAGACGCCCGGCAAACTGGGGATCGATTGCGGCGCCGAAAATGAGGTGGGCGTTCTCGCACTGGCGCTTGATCGGCTCCATCAGTTTGTTGATTTCGCTCATCATCAGGTCCGGTCCGCCGGCGATGCTGATGAGGACGGAGTCCGATTCGGTCAGGACCTGGCCGCCATCCATCAGGGGATGGGCCAGGAGTTTTTCCATGGCCTGCTGGGCGCGGGTTTCGCCGGAAGCCTCCGCGGTGGCGAAGAGGCTGGCGGCATGGCGTCCGCGGGTGACGGAGCAGAGGTCGGCAAAATCAAGGTTGATCAAACCGGTGTGGGTCAGGAGGCGGCAGATGCCGCGGAGGCCCTCGGTCAGGAGGCTGTTGCTGATTCTGAAGCCCTCCAGGACGCTGGTTTTATCATCGAGCAATTTGAAGATTTTCTGGTTGGGCAGGCAGATGACGGCGTCGGCGGCGGCTTTGAGTTGCTGGAGGCCGATCTGGGCCTGGAGCTGGCGGCGGGGGCCTTCAAACTCGAAAGGCAGAGCGGCCAGGGCCAATACCAGGGCGCCGCTTTCGCGGGCCAGGCGGGCGATGACAGGCGCGGCGCCGGTGCCGGTGCCGCCGCCCAAACCTGTCAAGATGAATACAATGTCGGCCCCGGTGCAAAAGCCGCGCAGCTTCTCGATGTCTTCCTGCGCGGCGGCGCGGCCCAGATCGGGGTCGCCGCCGGCGCCCAGGCCGCGCGTGCACGACGAGCCGAGGACGAATTTGGCCGGGGCGGAGCAGGCTTCCAGGGCCTGGGAATCGGTGTTGATGGCCAGAAAGTCCACGCGCTCGAAAGCGGCCTGGGCCGCGAAAGCCGCGGCGTTGCAGCCGGCGCCGCCCACGCCGAAGACTTTGAGGCAGAGGTCCTTCTTGATGGCCGGCGCTGGGGGAATTTCAAGGGGCGTCGTCATGGTTCACCTTTTAAACATTTCCGCAAACGTCTTCTTGAGGCCGTCGGCGAAGCCGTTGGCGGGTTTGCGCTTGTGTTGCATTGAGCCGAATTTGACCAGGCCGATGGCGGTGGCGAACTCCGGCTGGTCCAGGGCGGATTTGAGGCCGCTGATGGAGTTGGTCTTGCCCAGGAAGGCGGGCAAGGAGAAGACCGAACCGGCCAGTTGGAGCAAGCCGGGAACGCGCGAGCCGCCGCCGCACAGGAAGACTCCCGCGCGGAGCTGGTCCAGCAGGCCCAAATGGGAGAGTTCCGATTCGATCAACCCGAAGGTTTCCTCCAGGCGCAGGGACATGATGCGGTGGAGATGTTCGAGATTGACGCACTTGGCCGGCAAGCCCAGTTGGCCGGGGGAGGAAAGAACCTGGCCCTTGGCGGAGTCGTCCAGAAGCGCGGAGCCGTGGGCCAGCTTCAACTCCTCGGCGCGTCCCAGCGGCACCTTCAAGCCGTAGGCCAGGTCGTTGGAGACATGGTCGCCGCCGACCGCCAGGACGCCCGTGTGTTTGATAATCCCGTCGGAATAGACCGCGTAATTGGTGGTGCCCCCGCCCAGGTCGATGACCAGGGAACCAAGTTCCTTCTGCTCGTTGGACAACAGGGCCAGAGCGGAAGCCAGCCCGGTGAAGACGATTTCATCCACGTCCAATTGGAGGCCCTGGACGACGCCTATGGGATTCTTGAGGCGATCCACATGGCCATGCACGACGTGGACATCGACTTCGACGCGGGCGCCGTACATCCCGACGGGGTTGAGGATGCCGTTCTGGTCATCGACGTGGAAATGTTGGCGGATGGCGTGGACGACGGTGTGGTCGGCGGGGAGATTGATGGCCTTGGCGTTCTTGATGACATCCTGGACATCCTCGGCGGTGATTTCACGGTCCGCGGAGACGACGGGGTGAACGCCATGGTTGTTGAAGCCGCGGACGTGGTTGCCGGTGACGCCGAGGAAAACGGAGCGGATTTCGACGTTGGCCATTTGCTCGGCCTCGACGATGGCGTTGCGGACGTCTTCCTGAGCCAGGGCGGCATCGGCGATCTCGCCTTTGCGGACGCCCCGGGAGCGGGCCTGGCCAAGGCCGATGATGTTCAAGGCGCCGGCGGCGTTGATTTCGCCGGCGACAACGCAGATTTTGGAGGTGCCGATTTCCAGGCCGACGAGGATGGAGGCGGAATCAAACATGTTTCCTTTTGGGGCGGGTGGGTTTGACGGCGCGGGGCGGGGCCGGAGGCAGGGCGCCGGCGGCGACCCAGCGGACGGGCAGGTTGTTGGAAATGGAAAGGTCCAGGGAGGCGATGGCCTTGCCCCATTTCTGGTATTGACCGTTGATGATGCTCCAGCGCCGCAGTTGCATTTCAAAATCGTTGAACGAAAACGTGATCTCCGCCCCCTGCGAGGTGGTGGCCTGCAAAATCTGCGGCACGGAGACGTCGATCCGTTCCAGTTCCACAACGCCCATCATGGGCGAATGATCGAACTCGCACACCAGCCGAAGCGCCGCCCGGATTTGCGGGGCCTCCGCCACGCGGCCGGGCTGCGCGTCGGCCGCCTGGACGCCGACGAGGATGGGCAGGCGTTCGCCAGCGGAGGGCGGCTCGGCGCGCCAGCGCGGGTCCAGAGGTTTCATCGTGTAGCCTTCCTCGTCGAAATCGTAGATGGCCTGATCCAAACCGCCTCCGGGACGGACGGAAGTGACGATGGTTTGGGCGACAGGCTCGCGCTCGACGACCTGGATTTTGAGGGTGTGGGGCAGGACGCGCTCGATGGCGGCCGATTGAACGAAGGGTTGAAGTTCCAAGTCGCGTTTGACGCGCATCATGTCCAACGCCATCAAGTTCGCGCCCGTTTTCACCATCGCCCAGCGCCGGATGGCCTCCGCGGTGAGGACGCCGTCGGTCTGGACCTGGATTTCCTGGATGGCAAAGGCGTCATTCTTGTAGATCAAAGCGTCCAGGAGCCATTGTTCGCCCCGCCAGAGGATGAAGGCGATGAGGGCCAGGACAAGAAGCCCGCCGAGGGCCACGCCGGCGACGCGGCAGCGGGCCGCCCGGGTCTGGCCGACGCGCAATTTGACGTCCAGCAATTGTTCGCGTTCGGCGAAGCGCCGGTTCCTGGGTTTGCGATGGAGCCAATGGAACATGCTAGTGATTCCGGGATCGTTCGAGCGCCATGTCAATCATACGCTGGCACAATTGGGCGTAACTCAGGCCCGCCGCCCGCGCCGCTTCGGGCAATATGCTCAACTCGGTCATGCCCGGCAGCGTGTTGACTTCCAGCACGACGGGCAGGCCGCCGGGGCGGACCATGACATCGACGCGCGCGTAATCGCGGCCGCCGACGGCCATGAATGCTCCGAGCGCCGCGGTTTGGATGCGGGCGGCCGACTCCGGGTCAAAGTCAGCCGGGCAAAAATGTTCCGCGGCGCCGGGGGTGTATTTGCTCTTGTAATCAAAGGCGCCGTGTTTGACACGAATCTCGGCAATGGGCAGCGCCTGGCCGGCGAGGATGCCGACGGTGGCTTCGCGGCCGGTGATCTTTTCCTCAAGCAACGCTTCGGAATCGTAGCGCAGCGCCTCGGCCAGGGCGGCCGGCCACTGATCCGGGTGATCGATCATTTGCAAGCCGACGCTGGACCCCTGGCGCACGGGCTTGAGCACCACCGGGGGATTCCACCCGGCGGGCCAGCCGGCCGCTGGGGAGGAAAACACCTCGAAGCGGGCGGTGGGAATCCCGGCGGCCAGGAATCGTTTCTTGGCGAGCACTTTGTCGAACGAGATCCGGCTGGCTTCCGGGCCGCAGCCGGTGTAGGGCACGCCCAGTTTCTCCAATTGCTCCTGAACCGTGCCATCCTCGCCGTAAGAACCGTGAAGGGCGAGAAAGACGACGTCGGTGGGGCGGGGCAATTGCCAGACAGAAGTTTGGGGATCGAGCTGGGCAACGGCGTGGCCGAGGGAAGCCAAAGCCCTGGCGACGGCCGCGCCGGAACGCAGGGAGACTTCGCGCTCGGCCGAAGGGCCGCCCAGCATGACGGTGACGTTGAGAGGGCGATGATTCATTGGCCGATGATCTCCACTTCTTCGCTCAGTTCGATGCCCCGCCGCGCCAGGGATTGAGTCTTGATGAGATCAATCAAGGCGAGGACGTCGGCGGCGTTGGCGGAGCCATCGTTGACGATGAAATTGGCATGAACCGTGGAGACGACCGCGCCGCCGTGGCGGGCGCCTTTGAGGCCCAATTCGTCAATCAATTGGCCGGCGGAAAGGGCCGGGGTGGGGTTTTTAAAGATGCAGCCCGCGCTCGGTTCCTTGGGTTGCGATTTCCATCGAATCTGGTTGAACTCGCGCGCGCGGCGGGCGATGGCTTCTTTGGCTTCGGGCTTCCCGCGAAAGGTCGCGGCCAGGGCGATATTGGTCCTGAACAGAGGGCAGGAGCGGTATTCGACGGGAACTTGGGCGACGGAGCGTTCATGGACTTTGCCCGCCTCATCCATGAAGCGGACCAGTGTGACAATAGCAAAAGTGGCGCTGCCCATGGAGCCCGCGTTCATGCGCAAGGCCCCGCCGACACTGCCGGGAATGCCTTCCAAAAATTCCAGTCCGCCCAGCCCCAACGCGCGCGCCTTCGCCGCGACGGCTTTAAGTTTGACTCCCGCCCCGCAGCGCAGATCGGAGCCATCGACGGTGATGCGCGAGAAATTCGGATGCGCCAGGCAAACGACCACGCCTCGAATGCCGCCATCGCGTATCAATAAATTGGAGCCGCGCCCCAGAACCATGAACGGCACCCCCTCGGCGCGGCAAAATTGAAGCACGCGCCCCAGGTCTGTCTCCGTGGCCGGTTCGATGTACACGTCCGCGCGACCGCCCACGCGCAAGGTCGTCCGCTGGGCGAGGGGTTCGTTTTCCCGCACCACGGAGCGCGGCAGCCGGGTCTTGAGCGCGTCAAAAATTGAGTGGGGATCGGGCATGGCTTCAGCAGGGCATCTCCGGCGCGTTGTGCGTGTTGAGACTCAATCCGGCGGCGCTCCGTCCGGCGGCCGCCGGGTTCCAATGCAATATCCTCTCCGCGATGTCCGCCGCCGCGGTGGGCCGGTGCCATTTGCCCAGGGCCAGCCCCATCGCCTTCCGCAAGTCGCTGTCGCGCAGCAAGCCGAGAATCTCGCCGGTCAGCGCGCCAACGGCCGCCTCTTGTGGCAGCAGCCGCGCGGCGCCGCATTGCGCCAGCGCGCAGGCGTTGTGAAGCTGGTGGTCGTCGGCCGCGGCCGGGTACGGAATGAGCACCGCCGGCAACTGTCGCGCCGCCAATTCGGCCAGCGACGACGCCCCGGCGCGGCTGACGGCGGCGTCGGCTGCCGCGAGTGCCGCAGGCATGTTGTCAAAAAAACCGTGGACTTGCGCCCGCGCGTTGTGCGCCTGGTAGGCGGCGCGGACCGCCCCGGCATCGTCCGGGCCGGTGAGGTGCAGGAATTGAAGATTGGGCAGGGCCTGCCGCAAGCGCGGCACAGAAAGCAAGACCAGTTCGTTGATTTTCCGCGCGCCCTGGCTGCCGCCCATGACCAGGAGGACCGGCGCGTCGGCGTCCAGCGCCAGGGCCGTCCGCGCCTCGCGCGAGCCAAGCGGCTGGAGAAACTCCGGGCGCACCGGCATGCCGGTGATCTCGACGCTCCGGGCGCGCAAGCGTTCGACCGCCTCCGGGAAATAAACAAACGCGCCGTCCACCCACGGCGCCAGCCAGCGGTTGGCCCGGCCGGGGATGCTGTTGGATTCGTGCAGGAAAGTCCGGGCGCCGCAGCGTCTGGCGGCCAGGATCGGGGGAGCGCTGGTGAACCCGCCCATGGCCAGCGCCAACGCCGGGGGCCGCCGCCGGAAATGCGCCCGCACCAGGCGGTACGATTGCCAGAATCCCCAGGCAAAGGCGGCGAAGCCGCCGCGGGACAAGCCCACCGCCGGCAGTTGCACTATCTCCATCCCGGCGACCGACCGGACGGCCTGTTGGTCAACGTCCTTGCGGGAAATCAGCAAGGTCACGGCGCACTGGCGCCGAAGCAGTTCGGCGGCCACCGCCAGACCCGGAAAAAGATGGCCGCCCGTCCCGCCGCAAGCGATGGCGACGGAGGGCGGGTGGGCGCTGGTGACTGGGAATTCAGGCATGGGAAAGTTCGGGCATGGCCTCAAAGGGATTGTTTCTTTGTTTGACAGGTTCGGCCGCGAAACGGGAGACGCTCAGGAGCAGGCCGACCGAAACGAGCATGAGCAGGAGATTGGAACCGCCGTAGCTGATGAACGGCAGAGGCATTCCCTTGTTGGGCAGCACGCTGGTGACGACGCCGATGTTGATGAAAGCCTGGAGGCCGATCATCGAGGTGATCCCCGCGCCCAGGATCAAGCCAAAGGTGTCGCTGGACCGCCGCGCAATATACAGGCCGCACACCACCAGCGCGATGAACAGAACCACCACCGCCAGGGTCGCCACCAGTCCCAATTCCTCGCCGATGATGGAGAAGATGAAGTCCGTGTGGTGTTCGGGAACAAACCCCAGCTTCTGGCGTCCGTTGCCCAATCCCAGGCCGGTCCAGCCGCCCGAACCGAGGGCGATCATCGCCTGGTAGGCCTGGTAGCCCGCCCCGTCTTTGCTCAACTCCGGATGCAGCCAGGCCAGGATGCGCCGCAGGCGGACCGGATTATGCAGCAAGAAGTAGGTCAATCCTCCCGCCAGCAGCAGGGCGGGCGGGACAATGAATCTGAGCCGGGCGCCAGCCAGGATCAGCATGGCGCCGCAGACCGCCGCCAGCAGGATGGCGCAGCCCCAATCCTGTTCGAAAAAAATCAGCGCCACCACGACAGCGATGATGGAGGCCGGAATGAGGATGCCTCTTTTAACGCCAGCCATCTGGCGCTGGAACCGCTCGGCGTAAGAGCCAAGAAAGAGGATCAAGGCCAGCCTGGCGAGTTCCGACGGCTGAAAATGGGGCAGCCCAGGCAGGCCGATCCACCGATGAGCGCCATTGCGCATAATGCCGATCTTGGGCGCCCAAACCAGACTCAGCAGGAGAACCGAAAACCCCAGCAGCCAGGGCGTGGCGCTCTTGAATTTGCGGTAATCCGTGGATGCGGCGGCCACGCAGCCGATGAGACCGAAAAGACACCAGCAGAGTTGCGACAACAGAAGGTGCGCCCCGACGGAACCCTGGTTGGCGCCGGTTTCCATGTTCATGCTCGAGCTGTAAAGCATGACCAGCCCCAAGCCAATCAAGACAGCCACACAACAAATCAAAATCGTTGTCGCCCATTTCATGTTGGCGTGGACACGAAGGACGTCAGGCGGAGGGATGCCTGACGTCCGGGATTGTTTCGGCGCTCTAGTTCGCGGCGCCCATCGGAGTGGGCGTGGAAGCGGGGGCGGCGGCGGATGGCTGAGGTTGAGCCGCAGGCGTCGAGGCCGGCGCTGGAGTGGCGTCCACGGCGGCCGGTTTCTGACCGGGCAATTTAAGCTTCTGGCCGACCCGGATGGAAGTGGTCTTGAGATCGTTCATGGCCATGATCTTCTTGAACGTCGTGCCGTGCAATCGGGCGATTTTGCCGAGCGTATCGCCCGATTTGACCACATAGAGCGAGCCATCGGCGTCAACCGCTTCGACGGACGGGGCCGGGCCGGGAGACGCCGCCGCGATCGCGGATGTCGTGGCCGGAATTTGCACCTTCTGGCCGATCTTGAGTTTCTTTGCGTCCACGCCAGGGTTGGCGTCCGTCATGGCCTTCAACGAAACATGATTCCTCCTGGCAAGGGCGCCAAAAGTGTCACCGGCGACGATGACGTATTCGTGGCTCTCACCCGTTGGAGGCGTCGTTGCCACCGGGGCGGCTGCGGTTGCACCAGTCGCCAGAGCGGGCTGCAAAGCGGCGGGCGCGGTCGTTGCGGGAGCCGTTGAAACCGGCTGCGAACCCATCTGCTGGGCCGGCAGTGCGGCGACTCCATTGGAGACGCTGGCGAGGGTTGCCGCCGGCGCTGTCTCGGCGGTGTTATTGCTGTTGGCGGTATAGCCGGTCTCCGTGCCATTCGGGGAGGCGCTGGTATCTTTGGACTCCTTGGCTGTGTCCTTGCAACCTTGCAAAAGCATGCCGCCGATGACGACGACATGGATCGAGACGATCATGAGGACTTTGAAGAGCAAAGTGGATTTTTGGCGGGGAGGCGTGGTTCCTTGCGGGAGAAGCGGACTGTTTGTGTTCATAATGTGGTGGCGTTGCTGCGTTAATAGTTGTGAGGTGTGCGTTTTGTTTTGTTTGCGCCGTGGTTTTCCCTCAAAAACCGCGGAGCAAAGCGGAAAATAAATTTAAAGACCGTGATTTTTTGTTCAAATTTCACTTATTTCGTTCATTCAAAATTCTTATTGGCGCCTGTATCTTGTGGTTTTGAAGCCGCCATGCCACAACGTATTGGGCATCCCTGGCCTCAATCCAACCCAAGCAACATTTCACCCGCCTGGGAGTGAGTTGAAATTGATCAAAACTCGAACAAGCGGGCGAACCTGAAAATGCGCCGCCCCGAAACGAATTTCTCTTCGTTTCGATCACCGTTCTTAACAATCTTCCCGCACTCTTGCAAGCAGGAAAATGAAGTTTCGGCGCGATTTTTTTCCAGAAATGGGGTTTGGGCGGATTCATCGGATTTTCAGCGTGCTTAGGGCCAAAACGGCGAAGAGGACGCAGAGAATGTAAAAGCGGGTGACGACCTGCGACTCATACCAGCCGAGTTTCTCGAAATGGTGGTGAAGGGGTGCTCTGAGGAACACGCGCCGGCCCTCGCCGTACTTGAGCCGGGTGAATTTAAACCAGCCCCGCTGGAGCAGCACCGAGCCGGCTTCGGCGACAAACACCCCGCCCGCAAGGGCCAGAGCCAGCGGCTGATGGATCAGGACCGCCACCATGGCCAGCACCCCGCCCAGCGCCAGCGATCCCGTGTCCCCCATGAAAACCTGGGCCGGATGGCAGTTGAACCACAGGAAACCCAGGCACGCCCCAATCATCGCCGCGCAAAACACCGTCAACTCGCCCGCCCCGCTGACGTGCGGGATGTTCAGGTAGGCGGCCGTGCGCGAGTTGCCCACCACGTATGTCAGGACCAGGAATACAAAGGAGACAATCGCCGTGCAGCCGATGGCCAGGCCGTCCAGGCCGTCCGTCAGGTTCACCGCGTTGGAGCTTCCAACGATGGCAAACGTTGTCAAAAGAATCCCGACCACCGCCCCCGCCGTCCCATGCAGGACGGGCAGCTTGAAAAAAGGGACCATGACCTGGCTGATCAGCGGGCTTGTGGACGGGAGCATCCAGAGGTAAAAGGCGATGGACAGGGCCAGGGCGCCCTGGACCCACAGCTTGATGAACTCCCGCACCCCCTTGCTGTCTTGCCGGGTCATCTTCGCGTAATCGTCCAGAAAGCCCAGTCCGCCCAGGACGACCGCCGTCAATAATGTCAACAATATCAGCGTGTTCCAGCGCGCCCACAGCAACGCCGTCACGTCCAGCACCAGCACGATCATCAGCCCGCCCATCGTGGGCGTCCCGCGCTTGCTCCGGATGCGGGACTGCAAATCGCCGCTTTCCTGGGCGCGATCCACGTAGTCCTGGACCATCTTCATTTCCTTGAGCCACTTGATCATCCGCGGCCCCAGCCACCAGCTCAACGCCAGCGCCGTCACTGCCGCCCCGGCGCTGCGAAAGGTGATGTAGAAAAACAGGCGCAGGGGCGACAGCACGGCTCGCATGGGAGCGTCCGGCGGCAGGGAGGAGGCAAGCTGGCTAAGGTAATACAACATAAACGACACCGGAAATAAACATGTCAGGCAGGATGGCCGGCGGCATGGCCGCACAAGACCTCCGTTATCCTTTCCAACCGCATTGAGCGCGACGCCTTGACCAGAACAACATCGCCGGGCCTGGCGAACTCCTTGACCGCCTGGGCGGCGCTTTCCACTTCGGCGATTTCCACAACCGTTTTAAGCCCCCTGGCGCGCGCCGCGGCCGCTATCTGGCCCGCCCGCCGCCCAATGGCAAACAACTTGTCCAGGCGCGAATCGGCGGCGCGCCGTCCGACTTCGAGGTGGGCGGCGTTGGAGCAGTTGCCCAGTTCGGCCATGTCGCCCAGCACGGCCACGCGCCGGCCCATGCAGGGCAGTTCCCTCAAGGTTTGCAGCGCCGCCAGCATGGAGTCGGTGTTGGCGTTGTAACTGTCGTCCAGGATGCGGATGCCGGCGGGATTGCGAAGTTGGAGGCGCATTTTGGCGGGCGGGCAGGCCAGCAGACCCCGTTCGATCTCGGACCGGCTCAGGCCCAGTTCCGCCCCGACCGCGAAGGCCAGCAGCGCGTTGATGACCTGGTGGCGGCCAAGGAGGCGGATGCGGTACTCGCCCGACAGGCCGGGGTAACGGCAATCCACAAGGAAAACCGCGCCGTTTTCGTCCATCCGCACATCGCGGGCCACGCAATCGTTATGGCTCTCCAGCCCCGCAAGGATCGTCCGGGCGCGTGTGCGCCGGGCGATGATTTCGCTCCAGGGGTTGTCGCCGTTGAGGAACAGGACGCCGTCGGCGGGGAGGGCCTCGGCGACGGCGCCTTCTTCGCGGGCGACGCCAACGAGGTCGTGGAAGAACTCGAGGTGCTCGCGGCCGACGTTGGTCACGACCCCCATCCGCGGGGCCATCATGCGAAGGAGCGGACGCAACTCACCCGGATGATTGGTGCCGGCTTCCAGCACGGCCGCCTGATGGGTCCGCTCCAACCGCAGCAGGGTGAGCGGCACCCCGATGTCGTTGTTGAAGCTGGCTTCGCTCCAGAGCGCCGCCTTTTTCTGACGCAGGACCGATGCGATCAGTTCCTTGGTGGTCGTTTTGCCGTTGGAGCCTCCGACGGCGACCACGGGCAGGTCAAAATCGCGCCGGTAGGCCGCAGCCAGCCGGCCCAGCGCGCGCCGGGTGTCATCGACCCGGATCACGGCGCATCCCTCCAACGCCGCCGGCGCCTTGCGGCGTTCGGCCACAACGGCGGCAACGCCGCGGCGGGCGACTTCGGGCAGGAAACTGTGGCCGTCAAAACGCTCGCCGCCGAGCGCGAAAAAGAGGTCCCCAGGTTCGGCCAGGCGGGAGTCGGTGGCCACGCGGGCCACCGTCTGTTCGGGCGTGCCGCCGAGAAGGTCTCCATCCATCGCATCAGCGACATATTTAAGCGAGCGCGGTTCCATGAGTATCGGCTAAATGGGAGGGTTCGCCCTTCCGGCGGGCGCCCCTTTCCGCTTCAATTGTTTCTTCCCTATCGTCCGCTGGAGCCGCCGCCTCCGTCGGCCGTCAACGTCTGGTTGACAGGCGGTTCCAGGTCGATGTCCGGTTTCAGGTTCAAATAATTCGCGGCCCGCTCGCCGATGGCGTGGAACACCGGGGCGGCGGTCAACCCGCCGTAATGGCTGTCCCGGGGCTCGTCCATCACCACCGATATGCACAATTCGGGATGGTCCGCCGGGAAAAACCCGATGAACGACGAGAAAAACTTCTCCACGTAGTGCCCATTTTCGCTTTTCTCCGCCGTGCCGGTCTTGCCGGCAACCGTGTAATGTTCCAGCCCGGCCTGAACGGCGGTGCCTTCGCGGGTCGCCACCGTTTTGAGAGCGCGAACCATGTTGGAGATGGTCTGCGGCCCGGCGACGCAACGGACGGGTTGCGGCTCGTAATGAGCGATCACGCGGCCGGAGGGGTCTTCGAGGCGGCTGACGACCATCGGCCGCATGAGCACGCCATCGTTGGCAATGGCGCACATGGCCATCGCCATCTGCAGAGGCGTCACCGCCACGCCCTGGCCCATGGGGATTCGGGCGATGGACAGCTTGCTCCATTGGCGGACGGGATGGACAATGCCGGCCACCTCGCCCGGCAATGGAAGGCCGGTGCGCTCGCCAAAGCCGAAGCGGTGGATGTATTCCCAGAGCTTCTCCTCGCCCAGGCGGATGCCGATCTTGGCCGCGCCGATGTTGGAGGACTTGGTGATGATGCCTTCCACGGTGAGCAACCCAAAACTCTCGTGATCGTGCAGCGTGTTGTTCGCGTAAAAGAACTGGCCGTGCTCGCAATCAAATACATCGTTGAGCGTGACCAGGCGCTCGTTAAGCCCGCCGCTGACCACCACGATCTTGAAGGTCGAGCCTGGCTCGGCTATGTCCGCGATGACGCGGTTTCGCAGGGCCTCCATGGGAAACGCGCCCGGATGATTGGGATCGTAGTTGGGCAGCGTCGCCATCGCCAGTATCTCGCCCGTGCGCGGGCGGATCATGATGCACGAGGCGCTGATGGGAGAATGCTTTTCCATCCCGGCGGCCAATTCACTTTCCACGATGTTTTGCAGTCCGGCATCCAGGGTGAGCACCACGTTGAGGCCGTCGCGCGGGGCGACGTCCTCATCGCGATACTTCACCAACTCGCGATGCCGTCCGTCCATTTCCGTCTTCCGCCAGCCGCGGACGCCGCAGAGGTTGGTGTTAAAGGCCAGCTCGATGCCGTTGAGGCCGGTCAGTTCCTCGTCATTGGCCACATAGCCCAAAACATGCGATGCCAGGCGCTGGCCGGGATAAACGCGGATCTGATCCTCATCAGCAAAGATGGCCTTGGTGCGGAGATAGCTTAAGGAGGTCCGTTGGCGCTTGGAGAGTTTCTTCTCGTCGATGCCGGGGCAGAGATGGGCCATGGCCGCCTTGATTTTCTCCCAGGTTTCGACGGGAACTTTGCGTTTGAGGGCAACATATTGGGAATTATTGGTTTTCCCGTTATCCACGATCAGACGCGGTAGCAAACGGTCGGCCAAAAGCGCTTCATCGACCCCCAGGAGCGGAGCCAGGGCGCGCGCGGCGTCCAGGCGATAGTCGCCCAGCAGCGTGGGATCGGCGCAAACAACCTTGGCCGGCTGGCTGGTCGCCAGCAGGATGCCGCGGCAGTCGAGGATTTGTCCGCGGACAGGCTCGCGCTGGAATGTGCGCACGGTGTTGCGGTCCGCCAGGGCCTGGAACTCGTCATGGCGGGCCACTTGCAAATCAACCAAGCGGTAACCCAGCCCTGCCAGCGGCAAGCCCAGAACAAAGGCCAGCCAGGACAACTTCCGATTTTGCGTCGCCACAGTCATTTCATTGGATCAGCCGTCCGCCCGCGCCGTTCGGTTCCTCCTCCCGAACAACGCGAGCGGCGGCTAAATCAGTTTTTGCGCCTGCCCGCCGCGGCCTCTGCCTGCCGCTGGTCCGCCCCGGCTTGGGTCTCTGCCGCCAGGGCCGGCGTGTCCACCAGCCGGATGACTTGGGAGAGCGCCGGCGGACCGAGGCCAAGATTCAATTGTTTCACCCGGGCATCCAATACCACGGGGGAACAGAGCGTGGCCAGTTGGTCGCGCCGCGTCTTGTTGGCCCGTTGCAGTTCGGCCAGGGTTTGTTCGCTCTTCTTGATCTGGTGGTCAAGTTCATCGATCTGGTTCTTGTACCAGACGTATCCGATGCCCAGCGTCACAAACAGGACGCACAACGCCACGACCGTCAGGGCCGGCGCGACGCGCAGGTCGGATCCATTTTTTCGGTTTCGAGCCATCCGTTTTTCTTCTTCTCTATGTTCGCAGTTTCTCCAGCACGCGGCATTGACCGCTCCGGCTTCGCGGGTTGTCCCGCAATTCCGCCTCGCCAGGCGTCAGGGCCTTGCGCCACACCCACCGCGCCTGCGCCGGGCGGGGCCGCCGCAATTCCGGCACGTCCACCTCCCCCGGCACATCATAACCCCGCGACAGATGGCGGCCGAACTCCTTCACCACCCGGTCCTCCACCGCGTGGAAGGTGATCGCCGCCAGTCTGCCGCCGGGCTTTAAAATCTTCATCGCCGCTTCCAGTCCGCGGCGCAGCGACCCCAGCTCGTCATTGACCGCCACGCGCAACGCCAGGAATACTTTGGTGGCCGGGTGCGTCTTCCGCCCCGCCCGCGGCGAGATTCTCTCCATCAACCCCGCCAACTGCCGCGTCCGCGTAAAAGGCCGCTGCTCCCTCTCGCGCGCCACTTCCCTGGCCACCCGCCGCGATTGCTCTTCGCCGCCGTATTTCCAAAACATCTCCGCCAGCTCGTCCACGCTCGCTTCGTTCAGCAGCGCCGCCGCCGTCAATTCCTGTCCCTGGTCCATTCGCATGTCCAGCGGGCCGTCCTGCTGGAAGCTGAAACCCCGTTCAGCCACATCCAACTGGTGGGAGCTAACCCCAAGGTCCAGCAACACACCGTCGCAGCTTTCCGCCGCGATCCAGCCCGCCATCTCCGCGAAATTCCCCCGCCGGATCTCAAAGCGGCCCGCAAACTCCGCCAGCCGCAGCCGCGCCGCTTCCACCGCCGCCGCATCCCGGTCGCAACCCACCAGCCGGCCCGTCGGTGCGCTGGCCCGCAGTATCGCCGCCGCATGGCCGCCCCCGCCCAGCGTCCCGTCGGCCACCAAGCTGCCCGGCGCCGGACGCAACGCCGCCAGCACTTCCGCTTCCATGACCGATTTGTGAACAAAGCCAGGCACTGATCATGGATGCGTCGTCTGTTGCTCAACTTGAACGTTGCCGGTCTGCGCCGGCTCGCGCGTTGTCTCCTCCAACCCCGCTTTTCTTGCGACCGTTACCACTTCCAGGTCGTCTTCGCTTAAATCATTGCGGACCACCGTCACCTTCTCCAAAGCCAGTTCGGTCTGGACGCCGCCGGCGCGGGCGGCCGGGCGTTTGCGCCGCGACACAAGTTCCTTGCACCAATTGGCGGCGCGGCGCCATAGACCATCGGGCGCCGGCGGGGCCGCTGCCGGTTTGATCGCCGCCAATGGGACGGCGGGGACCGCCGCTTCGCTCTTTGGCGCAACGGCTGCGGGTGCCGCAGGGGGAGCCTGCTCAAAAAGCGCCGCCTGCGAAGGTTCCGGCGCCGGTTGGGGCGCGGCAAACGAGGGACCTTTAGGCCCGGCGAAACTCGGCAGCGCGCTCCGGGTCGGCAGCTTATAGGCGCCTCTCCGGTCGCGGATCCCTTGAAAAGTATGGCCTTTGGTCAATAAACTAAACGGGTTCATGTTACTCCATCATTTGCAGGGCTTGCTGCAATAACGCGTCGTCCATCCCTTCCACCTGGGTGTAACGATCCGGGCTCCAAATCTCAAATCGATCCAGCATCCCCACCAGGACAGCCTGAGTTGTAATGCCCGCCGCGGCCGCCATGTCCTCTGGAATGGCAATGCGCCCGGCGCCGTCAAGCTTGGCTTGGGTGGACAAGCTGCCGATTCTGCGTTTCAAAACGGGTTTGTTGGGGTCGCTGTTGGCCATCGCGTCTATCTCCGCCATCAGCTTCGCCCATTGCTTGGGCGGCAACACTCGCAAGCAAGTGCCCGCGCGATGCTTGGCCCAGACAACCACCATGAACTCGGTCGGCTCGCCCGGTCGCCAGCGGAAGGGCACAGAAACCCGGCGTTTCTCGTCCACACTGTGACGATAAACCGAGTTGTAAGTAATACCGTTTGCGGCCTCTTCGGGCATAAACTCACTTGCGCTTTCTCACAATCTCCACTATTCTCCCATATCTACCCAATCTATGCCACAACGCTCCACTTTAGTCAATGCAAAAGTTATTCCCAATCGGAGGCGTGTTATCCCCAGGTTATTCACAGGTTCGGTGCAGTTTTCTCTTGGCGTCCGCCCCCGTTTATTCCACGTTTCCCAGTCGTGCTTACGTCGGATTTTGATTACGTCCTGCCGCCGGAACTGATCGCTCAGACTCCGGTTCCACAGCGCGATCAATCCCGCCTCCTCGTCCTCAATAGAGCTACCGGCGAAATTGAACATCGCCATTTCCGTGACCTGCTGAAATACCTAACCCCCGGCGATGTCCTGGTGCTCAACGACTCCAAGGTCATCCCCGCCCGGCTTCGCGGACGCAACGCGCGGACGGGCGGCAGTTTTGAAGTTCTTCTGCTGGAAGAAGTTGCGGATAACGACTGGTGGGCCTTAATGCGGCCTGGCAGACGGGCAAAGCTGGGCGCAATCATTCAAATCCTGGACAAATCCCGTTGGCCGTCGGGCTGGACAGCCACCGTGCTCGAAATCAACGCCGCCGGCCACCGCCGCCTCCAATTTACCGGGCCAAAGCCCCTCTTGGCGGAATTGGACGCCTTGGGGGAAATCCCGCTGCCCCCCTACATCGAACGCGCCGCCGAACAGCCATCCGACCGGGAGCGATACCAGACTGTCTATGCCCAAGCCGCAGGCTCCGTCGCCGCCCCGACCGCCGGATTGCACTTTACGCGGGAATTGCTGGAGGAAATCCGCGCTCGCGGCGTCATCCCCGCTTTTGTGACCCTGCATGTGGGTCCGGGGACATTCGCCCCGGTCAAGGTCGATGACGTGTCGGGCCACGTCATGCACTACGAACGCTACTCCATCAGCCCCGCCGCCGCGGAAACGATCCGCTCCGCCAAAGAAACCGGCCGCCGCGTCGCGGCCGTCGGCACCACCGCGCTGCGCGTCCTGGAAAGCGCGGGCGCCGGCCCGCCGGCCGCCGGCGCTGGGCGGACCAACCTTTTCGTGCGCCCGCCGTTTGATTTTCATATAGTTGACGCCTTGGTGACGAATTTCCACCTGCCGCGTTCGACGCTGCTGATGCTGGCCGCCGCCTTCGCCGCGCCCGGCCAGGCGGGCGGGCTGCCGTTGATCCTGCGCGCCTACAGGGAAGCCATCGCCCGGCGCTACCGTTTCTTCAGCTACGGCGACGCCATGCTGCTACGGTAGGTCGGCCGCCAGCTCCGCCCGGCGGGCCATCAGCCACAAGGCGTCCGAGAGCCGATTGAGGTAAACAATAATTTCCGCGTTGTCAAGCTGGCCCGCCTCCCGCAGCGCGCAGGCGCGCCGTTCCGCCCGGCGGCAGGCCGTCCGCGCCATGTCCAGCGCCGCGGCCGGGAGGGTCGCCCCGGGCGTCGCCCACCCTTGCAAAACAACGTCTTGCGATTCGAGCCTGGCGACAATCGCGTCGAGGCGCGCGGTCAACTCGGGGGTCACGACAGCATGGCCGTCCTTGACGTAGCGCGGCAGGTCTTGGGGCAGAGTGGCCAATTCGCCCATGACGAGGATCAGTTCCTTTTGAATGGAGGCCAACTGCGCGCCCAGGAGGGAGGGCGGGTTGCTGGCGCGCGCCAGGCCCAGTGCGGTGTTGAGTTCATCGACGGCGCCGTAAGCCTCCACGCGCGGGTGGCATTTGGAAACGCGCCGGTTGTACATCAACCCGGTCGTCCCGTCGTCTCCCGTTTTTGTGGCAATGCTCATTTCGATTTCGTCATGGCCGGAGCGATAAAGATTGACCTTCCCGGCGAACCTGCCTAGTGTCGCGGCAAATCGCCATGAATATCAAATTGATTTTCAAATCGCTGGTTATCATCGCCGTCCTTGTTCTACTGGTCATCATGGGATTGAACAACCCCGAAACCGTCAAGCTCTCAATGCCCAACATCCTGCCGCCCAATAAGGTGCAGTTGCCAGCGGCCTTGATGTACATCGCTTTCTTCGGGGCCGGCTTTCTTGTCGGCGCCATCCTGATGGCGGGCGGCAAGAAGAGCTCCTCCAGCGGCGGGGGCAAGTCCGGCGGCGGGAAATGACGGAATCCGCAAGGGTTACTCCGGCTTTTCCACCGCCCGTTTATAGGCCAGGATTCCGTCCACAATCGCGCGCGCCATCCGCTTGCGGAAGGCGCTGTCGTAGATATTCCTGGCATCGGCCGGATTGCTCAGGAAGCCGCCCTCCACCAGCGCCGCCGGCATGCGGGCCTCGCGCAGAACCTCGAAGCGCGCCCGTTTCATCCCCCGGTCCTCCACCGGCAGGCCGCGGATGATGCTTCTTTGCAGCTCGTAAGCCAGCAGCGCGTTGCGCTCATCCTGCCCGTTGCCCGTCTCGGCGGCCTGCTCCGATCTGCCCCCGCCCCCGTTGCTCGAGCGCGCGCCCGCCGGAGTCAGGCAAAAAACCTCCACCCCCCTCGTCTCCTTTTCCGCGGAGTCGTAGTGCAGGCTGACAAATAAATCCGCCCCCTGGCGCGCCGCCCGCAGCGGACGCTCGGACAGCTCGACCGCTTCATCCCCTTCCCGCGTCCACACCACCTTCAACCCTTCCTCCCGCAACAACTCCGCCGTCTCGCGCGCCAGCAGGAGCGTGTATTTCTTCTCGTAATTGGTCCCCGCCTCCGCCCCGGTGTCCCTGCCCCCGTGGCCCGGGTCGAGGCAAATCGTCTTGACTCTGCCGCCGGACTTCCTGGGAAACAGGATCGGCTCCAGCGTCGTTTTCAAATCCCCCAGCGAAACCAGCGCCGCCCCGCCGCGGTTGACCACCGGCATCGAGAGCATCACCGTCGCCCCTCCCACTTCCGCCTTGCGCGAGTCCACCGTCAATTCCATCCGCCCCGGCGCGCCGGACACCTCGATGGCCCCCTCCTTCCGGTTCCATTTCAGGGCCAGGCCCTCCGACTCGCACCATTCGCCCAGGCGGACGTAGTCGCTGCCCGAGACGGTGATCCGCTCCAAGCCGCCCAGCCCGGCGCGCGCCGTCTGCGCGAGCACAGTCAAACATAAAATAAAGCGGCAGGCCGCCGTGGTCCTCATGTTCCCCCGCAATTAGCACGCCCCCCGCCCCTGTTCAAGCCCGGAATGGCCGGTGCGGCGCAGGAAGGCGCCAGGTAAAACGGACCAGCTCTTTCCGGCCATTTCCGCCGCCAGCCGATGGAATGGCACACCGTTCACGAAATCCACCCTTTCGCCGACGCCGGACTGCCTGCCTGGCCAATCCGTTGGCATCACGCTACTCAGGATCAATGAGGCCGGAGTTTTTTTGTGGTGCGCCACAGGGCGGGGTTGAAGTGCTTCCGTGGCGCAAACGAGGTTGCGAGGGTTGATAATCAAAGACATACAACTCAGCGCTTGGAAGTTTTTGAGCCGGGCGGGTTCAAGAACTGATTTGCACCCGATAACGTGCGGCAAATATCCACAAGAGCGCCTGCGGGGAGCGGTTTTTCACGGGGCGAATTGTCGGAGCGGCCCAGCAAGAGGGCCGCGCCGTGCCAGGAGCGGGGGGAAAGGTTTTTGGGCAACGGGATGGATTCCGCGGTTGATAAATTCATGGCTTCGATGCCCAGGCACAACGCCATTTCCGCATCGTCGTCGCGCAGCCATTCCACGGCTTCGCCAAGGGCGTTGGCCCCATGGGCGTCCGGTGAAACGAGCGAGAGCATCGGGCCTTTCAAGCGGAAGCGGATGCAGAGTTCGCCGACGACGGTGCTGGGCAGGGTGTAGGCGAACAGGGTGGGCCGCGGCGCGAGCGCAAATCGGATGTCGGTGTCGAGGGAGCCGGTGAAACTTTCGACGCACACGCCCAGCCGCTCGCGGCGGGCCGGGGTCATGGCGTCGAAATTCGCGCCGAGCAATTCCGCCGCCATGAAACCCAGGCGGCACATCAAGTCCATGCGCAGAAAGCGCGACGGATCGGACTCGGACAGCAGCGACCAGTGCAAGCCGCCGAGTTGGATTCGCGACAGGTTTTCCTGGAGCGGCGGCGGCCAGGCGCGCAGGCCGGTCTGGTCGTTGCCGAAACCTTCGGGGCCAAGATAGCTGGCGGCATGAATGACGAAATCGTTCATGGCAAAGTCCTTTGCAGCACCAGCGCGGCGTTGGAGCCGCCGAAGCCGCAGTTGATTTTCAAAACGCAATACAGATGCGTCGCGGCTCGCGGTTCGCGGAGCAGCGAATCGGGCGCGAGCGGATCGGGTTCGCGCAGGCGGGGAGTGCCGGGCAGCACGTTGTTTCGCAGGGCGAGAACGCAGAGCACCGTTTCCAGAATGCCCGCCGCGCCGAGCGTGTGCCCGAAAATGCCCTTTGCCGAACTGAAGGGGGGCACGCGGTCGCCGAAGACGGAACGCAACGCCAGCAATTCCATGCTGTCGTTGTAAGGCGTGCCGGTGCCGTGGGCGTTGATGTAATCAATCTTGTCCGGCGCAATTTGAGCCTTGGCCAGCGCGCGTTGGATGGCCAGGGCGAGACCCGAACCGTCACGCGACGGGCCGGTGAGATGGTTGGCGTCGTTGCTCGTGCTCCAGCCGGAAAGGAAAATGGACGGCGGCGAAAGCAGTCCGCGTTTCACCAGAACAATCGCGGCCGCGCCTTCGCCCAGACTCAAGCCGGCGCGCGCTTTGTCAAACGGGCGGCAGCCGTCGGGATCGAGCGATTTGAGCGAGTCAAAGCCGGCCAGGACGAATTGGGAAATCAAATCGACGCCGGCGACAAAAACGGCGTCGGCCTGGCCGCGGCGGATGAGGGCGGCCCCCTGCTGGAGGGCGCTCACGCCGGAAATGCACGCCGCGGAAACGCATTGCGCCGGGCCGCGACAATCCAGCCGCCGGGCGAGATCGGCGGCGAGGAAAGCAGGCTGGATGTGCCGTTGGGCGACGCTGGAAACAGATTGACGCCGGACCAGTTTGTCCAGCGCCTCGATATTGGCCTTGGTGGTCGAAAGCACCAATCCGCGGCGGGCGGCGGGTATGGAATCCAGGATCGCCGCGGCATCATGGGCGGCCTGGTTCAACGCGGCGACGGCGAAAAGAAAGGCGCGCGAATCGGCATGTTCGGGATCGGCGGCTTGAAGTTGGCTGACGCATTCATCGGGGACAAAACCGGCGACGATAGGCCGGCTGGTTTTGCCGATGAGGCATTCGCGGGGCCGCAGGGCGGTGGAATTGGATGCGACGGCGCGCAGCAAGGGTTCCAGCCCGGGTCCGTTGGCGCAGAGCGCGCCGCAACCGGCGATGGCGGCGGCGGGAGCGGTCACGGCAGTTTCCACAGGGCTTCCCATGATTGGAGGCGTTCGAGCACGAACGGCGGCCATGTCAATATCAGTTCGCCCGCCGGAGTGGTGAAGACCTGGCTGGTGCTGCCGGTGGCCAGCAGCGCGCCGCCGGCCTGGCGGCGGATTTCGTAATCGAAGTCCAGCCGCGCGTTGTCCGGCTTGAGCAGGCGGGTGGTGACAACCAGGGTGTCAGGGAGCCTGGCGGGCGCGAGGAAGTTCACCTCAAGACGGATGACGGGGATGGCGACGCGATGCTCAATGAAAACGGGGTAATCAATGCCGAGGCGCCGGCCAAAGGCGCGGCGGCCCTCCTCAAAATAATTGACATAATGCCCGTGCCAGACGATGTGAAGGGAATCCACCTCGTTGAAGCGGACCAGAAGGGTGGTTGTGTCCTCAATGAAGGCGCGCGGAGCGCTTCGGCTGATGGCACGGCTGCGGGCGGAACTGGAGTGTGGATTCATGGCGTGGAATTGGCCGGAACAGGCGCGGATGGGGTTTGGGGTTTTTCCGCCGCCGGAGACGGTTCCCAGAACGGATAGATATTGAACCACTGGAACGGGTATTGACGGGCGACGTCGGCGAGGCGGGCGGCGTATTGGGCAACGTGCGGCCGCAAAGCGGTTGTTCCGGCGCGCAAGATGTCGCGGCTGATAAAGTTGGCGGGGAAGGAGAAGAAGCGATAGCGGCCGGGGCGTTCGCGCACGACGAAGGTTTGAAAAATCGGCGCGCCGGTTGCCGCGGCCAGGAGGAACGGGCCGGCGGGAAAACGCGCGGGGCCGCCCAGAAAGGGCACCGAGACATCGGCGCCGCCGAAGGAACGGTCGCCGAGCAGGGCGACGATTTCGCCGCGCCGCAGCGCGGCGGCGATGGGGATGGCGCGAAGCGGATGGCCGTCGGTGGCGATGAGGTTGAACATTTTGGAGGCGAGGGCGTGGTCGAAAAGGCGCCGTATGCGGGCCTCTTCTTTTTCAAGCACGACGACGTTGACGGGCTTGCCGAGACGCCCCAGGAGGTGGCTGGCGATTTCCCAACTGCCAACGTGAGCGCCGAGCAGGATGATGCCCTGGCCGCGATCCAGATAAACTTTGAAGAGGAATTCGCCCTCATGGACACATTGAATTTTGGAGCGGCCCATGATGACGGCCAGGCGGTCCAGCAGCGTGACGCCGAAGGAAAAGAAGTGGCGATAGACCAGGAGCGGCCATTTCCAGAACGGCTGGGGTCCGAGGACACGGCGGAGAAAGTCCTTGGAATCCCTGTAGCCGGCGGGATTGGCCAGGGTGAAATACGCGGCGATGAAAACCAGAAGCCCGCAGGCCCAGCGGACGCCCAGCCAGCGGATGGCCTGGACGGACAGCCAGTTTCCGACATAGCCGCCGCGCGTGCGGCCCGACCAGCGGACGGCGGGAGTATCAGAGGGATTGCCGCCGTTCATAACTTCCACGGCGAGGGAGGGCGTGGCGGAAGCAGTTGATTACGCGCGCGGAGCCGGGCAAATCGCATCTGCTCCGGCGGCCGGCTATTGCCCAAACATCGCACAGCGTCAGACCGTTTCCGATGAGTCGAATCATTGGTAATCCTGTGAAAAATTTCCATCCGTAGCTTGTCGCCATCGGCGGCGGATTGGCAAGCCACAAAGGAAGAGGTTTAACCACGGGCAGCGGGCCGGGCCGTGAAGTTTGTTTTTTTTAAAGTTGCGTTCGCTTGGCCAGCGGGTAGTTTAGAAGGCTCGTGAACAGCGAATACGTAAAACAAGCTCTCGCCAAGGTCGGCAACGCCAATGTCCTGGTCAACCTCATCTCGCGCCGCGTCCGGCAATTAACCTCCGGCGGCGGCAACAGCCGTCCCCTCATTGATCAGCCGGGAACGATGGGGATGGCGGACATCGCCCTGCTGGAGTTGATCGAGGGGAAAATGGGCTTCGAAGCCAACCTGGAGGCTGAAGAGGAAATTCAGCCGGCGACCAAGAAACGCCGGGGACGCTGACGCCCGGCTGCACGCCCCGCGCCGCGGAAGGGCGCCCGCGGCTGTTGCTTATGGCCGAGATTTTGCACAATTCCAAAGCCCGGCGCGATTACCTCATCCTGGACACCTTCGAGGCCGGAATTGTCCTCCACGGGTCAGAGGTCAAAACGCTTCGCGCCGGCAAGGCGCAAATCAGCGATGCGTTTGCCCGGGTGGAGAAAAACGAGGTCTGGCTTTACAACGCCCACATCGACGAATACGCCCAGGCCAACCGCTTCGGCCATCAACCCAAGGCGCCCCGCAAACTGCTGCTGCACAAGTCGGAAATCCGCAAACTCTTCACACTCGCCTCTGTCAAAGGCAACGCCCTCATTCCTCTGTCCCTCTTCTGGAAAAACAACAAGGTCAAAGTCTCCCTCGCCGTCGGCAAGGGAAAAGTCGAGTTCGACAAACGGCAGGACATCAAAGAACGCGACGCCGACCGGGAATTGAAGCGCGCCACGATGCGCCGGTTGAAACGGTCCTAACCCTGCTTGGCGGCGGGCGCGGCGGCGGCCTCTTTGGTCCAGCGGCGCTTGGGGGCTTTGACCACCATGCCTTTCTTGAGCGCCTTTGCCGAAACGCGAATGTAGCGCACTTCGCCGTCAATAAGCACCTTGACGCGTTGCAGGTTGGGCATGAAGCGCCGCTTGGTGATCGCCGTGATGTGCGTGCCGATGCCGCCCTTTTTCTTGGCCTTGCCACTGCGCCAAATGTGACTGCCCTTGATAGAGCCTACGCCGGTAAGTTCGCAAATTCGAGACATAACGTTATTTCAAAGTCCGTCATACTGTATCAAATGGGCTCCCGATTCAAGCACTAATTTTTCGATGTTTGTGCTCGCATCCGCCCTTCAAATCTGAATGCTGTTCCCGTGCATTTGGCAGCTCTCAGGTTGCGCGACTTCCGCAATTACGCCCGGTTGGACGCGGAGTTCAAGCCCGGCTTCCACCTCCTCCTGGGGGATAACGCCCAGGGCAAGACAAACATCCTGGAAGCGATCTATCTCCTGGCCACCCTCCGCTCCTTTCGCGGCGTCGGCGGCGCGCAAATGGTCCGGCACGGCCAGAAGGGCTACTTCGTGGGGGCCGGGATGCTGGCCCGCGCCGCGCACGAGATTAAAATCTACTGGTCCCCGCTGGAGCGCAAACTCAGCCTGGACGGCCAGCCGGTGCGCCTGCTGGGCGATTACCTGGGGACGCTGCGCGCGGTGGTTTTCTGCACCGAAGACCTGCAACTGGTCAAGGGAACGGGGCGGTTGCGGCGGCGGTTCATGGACTTATTGTTGACCCAAACCCACGCCGGCTATCTGCCCCTCCTCCAACGCTACGCCGCCGCTCTCCGCTCCCGCAACGCCCTCCTCAAACTGCCCGCGTCCGACCCGCGCGCCCTGGAAGGGTTCACCCGCCAACTGGTGGAGGCGGGAGTGGAATTGATGAGACTCCGGCGCGACCTCTGGCCGCGCGTCGCGCCGCTGGCCCGCGAAGCCGGCGCGCGCCTGGCCGGGCCGGGAGAGACTTTGGAACTGGTTTACCAGCCCTCGGTCCGCGCTGATTTCGCCGTTGAGCTGGCCCGCAACCGCGCCCGCGAACAGGTCTTTCGCTCCACTCTCCTGGGCCCCCACCGCGACGACGTGCAACTGCTTCTGGACGGAAAACCAGCCGCCAAGTTCGCCAGCGAAGGCCAGAAACGCTCCATTGCCATCGCTCTGAAACTGGCCCAGGCGGAATACCTCTCCTCCATCCACGGCGCCCCTCCGATCCTCCTCATTGATGACATCATGGGCGAATTGGACGCCAGGCGGCGGGCGGGATTCCTGCCGCTCCTGGACCGCGCGCGCGCGGCCAGCAGCCAGGTCTTCATGACCTGTACCGAAGAAAACTGGCCGCGCGAACTGGGCCGCGACCTCCAACGCTGGGAAGTCAAATCCGGGGCCCTCCGCCCGCTGTGACTGAACCCGCGACAAAACGGTTGCATCGCGCGCTTTTTCAGGAAGTATAACCCCATGAGAGCGCGACCCTGGCTGATCCTTTCGATTGGCTTGAACTTGTTCCTGGCCGCCGGCCTTTACGTGGCCACCCGGCCGTTGTTCGACGAGGCGGTCGCGTCCTATTCACCCGCCGCGGACCTCGGCGCCTATGTCCGCACCAACGTCATCGTCCGCCACGAGAATTTCACCTGGGGCCAGGTCGAAAACACCAATTACGCGGCCTTTGTCAAGAACTTGCGGGACATCGGCTGCCCCGAACAAACCATCCGCGACATCGTCACCTCCGAAATCAGCCGCGTGTTCGCGCGGCGCAAGCTCTCCGAAGTCGTCTATCCGAACTTCCAATGGTGGCGCTCCGAGCCTGACGCCGAAGTCGTGCAAGCCGCGTCCGCGGCCATTCAGAGCCTTGAGACCGAGCGGAACAACCTGCTCACCTCCCTTTTGGGGGCGGGCTGGGACACCGAATCCAGGGAAGCCGTTGCCGCCCGCGGCGGCATCACGCTGACCGGCCCCATTCTGGGCGACATGCCCAACGCCCTCAAACAAGCCGTTTACCTGATCATCGACGCCGCGCAACACAAGATCGACGCCTACCAGGAACAGCAACGCCTCCAAGACAATGCCGTCGATCCGATGCAGATGGTGCGCCTGCGCGAGGAACCGCTGGTGCTGCTGGCCTCCATGTTAAGCCCGGAGGAATATGACGAATTTGCCCTCCGCTACTCCCCGGCGGCCCAGCAACTCCGCAATCAAATGCGCTCCCTGACGCTCACCCCGGAGCAATTCCGCGATTTGTTCAACGCCCTCAATTCCATCATCGGCCAGCCCGTTTACTTCTACGCCGGCACGGATGCCCTACTGCTCAAACAGCAGCAGCAACTCCAGGCCCAAAGCGACGCCGTCATCCAGCACACCCTCGGCCCCGACGTTTACGCCGCCTTCCAACTGAATCAGGACCCCCTCTACCGCTCCGCCCAAAGCGTCGCGCAGCAAGTGGGCGCCCCTGCCGACTCCGTCAAACCCATTTACGAAATCAATCGCGCCACGCAGGCCGAAATGGATCGCATTCGCAACGACGATACCCTGAGCAACGACGAAAAAGTTTCCGCGCTGGCCCAGACTCAAGTCGAGCAACAACAGGCCCTGGAACAGATTCTCGGTCCCGACGCCTTCCAACGCTGGCTCAAGTCGCAGGGCCGGCGGAAGTAAGGCGACCGGTCCGAACGGCTCTAATAGAAACGCACGGATCGGAATCCGCGGGCGGTCGCCAGACTCAATTGATCTCTATCACCAGACACAAAGAGATCTGGATTGAGTTGCTCTAAAATTGCAACGTGCAACACCTCCGCGCTTCGAGCCTTGAGCCGCGCCGCAAAAGCCGCGCTGATTTGGTGGGCATCTTTGAGGACTTCATCCCAATCGACGGCCGCAAACTCGAAGGGGCCCGCGTGTAGCAGGTGAGAGAAATAGCGCCTCAGGGCCTCGATTAAATCCGGCTTGGGCGGGTGCGGTCGCAAACACAGATCCCGCAAGCCGTTGACCGTCTCAAACCGAGACCAGTCCGATATCAAGAAATCGCCGCCTTGATGACGGGCAAACCAGGCGCGGGCCTTGGCGTTGAGCGGATCGGGCTTGTAGAGCCAGGAGACCAAAAACGATGCATCCAGGTATATGGTCATCGGCGCAAGTCGCGCAAGGCGGATTGAGTGTCCTGGGCGGGAGCGCCTTTACAAAGGCGGTCCAGCTCCGCGTGAATCTCCTCCGCCGTCAGCCGTCCGCGCTTGCGGCGGGACAGCACCAGTGGTTCCTTGCCGTCCTCCAATTGCAACGATTCTCCCGGCTTCAAGCGCGAGGCCAGAGACGGATTACGAACCAATTCCCGCTTTGAAAGAGTCTTCATGCTGACAAATACGTCAGCAATCTCCTGTATTGGCAAGCCCATGAATCCGCAGGCAGTGTCTTAATTTCTAGTCACCTCAAAATCTTCCTGACAGTTTCGGCGTCCCCGGTCGGCGGCTGGCAAGCGGTGCCGGTGCAGAGATAGACGCGCGCGCCCTCCCCGGCGGCGAGCGTCCGGGCAAACGGGTCAACCGCCCCGTTGTTGCCCAGGACGACCCGGCCCGGCTGATACACCGAATGCACCGCCCGCAGCAATGCTTGTGTGCCGGGGCTTGCGGGATCGCCCGCCACAACCGCCCGCCACGGTTCGTGCAGCAGAAAATCCAGGGCGATCAGCAAATGCGGCGTCGCTTGCGGCACTTCGTTCAGGCGCGGCGCGAACAACCGCAGCGTCTTCTCAGCCGCCTCGCCAAATTCCCTCCGCCCGGTCATGGCCGCCAGACGGAGCAGCGAGAGCACGGCGACGGCGTTGCCGGAAGGTTCCGCCCCGTCGTAATCATCCTTGCACCGCAGGATCAACTCCTGGCCCGCGCTGTCATAAAAACCGCCGCCGGCCGCGTCGTAAAACTTCGCCAGCATCGCCTCCGCCAGCGCGATGGCGAAATCCAGATGCCCCGGCGCCAGCGTCGCCTCGTAAAGGTCCAATGTCCCGGCGCACAGGCTGGCGTAGCCCGAAAGCAATTCCACCGTGTCCCGTTCCCCCTCACGCCAGCGGTGGTGCAGCGTGCGGCCCTGCTCGTCCCACAGTTTGCGGCGCAGGAAGTCCAGGTTCTTTTCGGCGGCGGCGCGGAATCGTTCATCGCCCAGCACCACGAAAGCGCGGGCCATCGCCCCCAGCATCATCCCGTTCCAGGAGGCGAGCACTTTATCATCCCGATGCGGACGCACGCGCCGGGATCGGGCCTGGAACATTTTCTCCTTCGCGGCGGTTAGCAGGGCGCGCTCCTCCGGCGCCAAGTTGGCGTCGGCGATGCTCAACACGTTCTGGCCCGCCAGGGGATTCGGATCGCTGTGATCGGTGAAGTTGCCTTTTTCCGTCACTCCGAAGTAACGCGAGGCGACGCGGAATTCCGGCCCCGTCAATAATTCCGAAAGCTCCGCCGCCGTCCAGCAGTAGAACTTGCCCTCCTTCCCTTCGCTGTCGGCGTCCTCGGCGGAATAGAACCCGCCTTCGGGATCGGTCATGTCGCGCAGGACGTACTCCAGGATGCCGCGGGCGGTCTCCGCGTGGCGGGCGTCGCCGCCGGCCAGAAAGGCGTCCAGGTATAAGTTGGCCAACTGGGCGTTGTCATAGAGCATTTTCTCGAAATGCGGCACCAGCCACTGGGCATCCACGCAATAGCGGGCGAACCCGCCGCCGATCTGGTCGTAAATGCCGCCCGCCGCCATCCGTTCGCAAGTGTGCAGCACCATCCTCATCCCCTCGGCGTCCCCGGAGCGCGCCGATTGCCGCAGCAGAAAGGCCGGCTCGCTCGGACGCGGGAACTTGGGGGCGGAGCCAAAGCCGCCGAATTGGGGATCGTATTCGCGCTTGAAAAGCAGGGCGGCATGGCTCAAGAAGCCCGGGTCCAGCGCGAGGTTGCCCGGCTGGCGGGCCGAGTACGCCTCCAGTTGCCGGTGAAAATCCGCCGCCGTCTCCAGTACCCGCTCCCGTTTCTGCTCCCACAGGCTGGCAATCTGGCGCAGGATCTGGACAAAGCCGGCCTGGCCGTGCCTGCTCTCCGGCGGAAAATAGGTTCCGCCGTAAAAGGGCTTCAAATCCGGCGTAAGAAAGCAATTCAGCGGCCACCCTCCCTGCCGCGTCATCGCCTGCACCGCTGTCATATAGATCCTGTCCACGTCCGGCCGCTCCTCCCGGTCCACCTTGATGCTCACGAAATGCGCGTTGAGGAGGCGGGCCGTCGCGTCGTCCTCGAAGGATTCCCGCTCCATGACGTGGCACCAGTGGCAGGTCGAGTAGCCGATGCTCAGGAAGATCGGCTTGCTTTCCGCGCGCGCCTTGGCGAACGCCTCCGCTCCCCAGGGGAACCAATCGACCGGGTTATGCTGGTGTTGCAGCAAGTAAGGCGATTTCTCGCGGCCCAACCGGTTCGTCGCGGCTTCTTTCATCTGTTCCTTTTCATAATGCTAATCTTAATTCACCGCGGGGGGGCCACCCATTGGCCGTCGATCATCGCCGCGTCAACATCGCCCGTGTGATGCAATACCGCCTCGTGCGCCTCGCCCGTTTTGCCGCTGAACGGAACGGCGATCATATCAGCCAGGGCGTTGCGGAAGAGGCCGCCGACGCGCCTCTCCCAGCCCAGGGCGCGCGCCCCGGCTTGCGTGGCCATGCGCAACACTTCGGCGGGAGCGAGGTCCGGCTGGGTCATCGCGAAGGCGCGCATTTCCGCGAACATGTTCAATTCAACCTTCCCCCGCCCCGTCCCGCGGACGCTGGCCATGCTGTCGGTTCCCAGGCAGACGTTGACGCGCGCGGCGGCCAGCTTGCGGTACGGAAAGGGTTGATGGCCGAAATACGCGTGGCTGCGCGGACAATGGACGACACTGGCGCGGGCTTTGGCCAGCGCCGCCACGTCATGACCGTCGAGATAGTTGGCGTGAACGGCCAGGAAGTTTGGCCCCAGCAATCCGCAGCGCGCGATCTGCGCCAACGGCGTCCCCAACCCGCAGTCGGACATCTCCCGCTGCTTTCTGAGCCAGTCAAACATTGGACCACGGCGGTGCAGGAACATGTCGAATTCCTCGATGGACTCCGCCACGTGCATCGTCAGCCGCCAGCGCCGCCGCCGGGCCAGCGCGGCCGTCTGCCGCAACAGCGCGGGCGTCGTCGAATACGGCGCGTGAGGCGAGAGGCCCACATAGCCGCGCCGGGGAGAGAGGCTCCCCGCCTTGGCCGCTGCTTCCTGGAGGATTTCCTGGGGCTTCCGCACGATCTTGACGCAGGTCATCTCAAGAAACGACGCCACGCGCAAAGGCGTGGCGGACCAGACATCGGGCAGCAATTCGGGCACCGCCTCGATGTCGGCCACGGTGGTCGTTCCCGTGCGCTCCAGCATCTTCGCCCCGCGCAGCCAGGCCAGGGCGTAATCGGAGTAACTGGCGGCGGCCTTCAAGGCCAGCAGGCCCTTGATCCAGTCGGGGAATTCTCTCTGCGGCGGCAGGCCGGCCATGTCGGTGTAATCGAGGTGGCAGTGGGCGTTGACCAAGCCGGGCAGCAACACCGCCGCTCCCATATCCACCGCCGGCCCGCCCTCCAGCGCGGCCAGCTTCCGCCACGGCCCGACGGCCGCGACGCGATTGCCGCGGATGAGAACGGCCCCGTCTTCAAGAGGGGGCCGGCTCACGGGCAATACGATCCGGGCGCGTAGGAGCATGAGTTGGCGGGAAATCACCCCTGGGGGCGCGGCGCCTTCAGCCCTCTTCGATCTGGCGCGACTCCTTGGCGCGGGGGCCGAGGGTGTGTTTGCGCGCCTTGTACTTGTTGTGGCGTTTGCGCAGTTGCTGCTCGATCTTCTTGGCCACCAAATCGATGGCGGCGTAAAGGTCGCTCTGGCGGTCTTCGGCAAAAAGGTCGGGACCGGGGACGGCCAGCCGGATGGAGCAGGAGAACTGCTTCTCCAGCCCTTTGAGAAGGTTGTACTCCAGAGTCACGCGGGCGCTGGTGACAAAACGGTCCAGATGTTCCAGTTTTTCGATTCGGCTCAGGATGTGATCTTCAATGGATTTGGTTAAGGTGACATTGTGGGTCGAAAGAATGAACTTCATACGCCTCAACTTGCTTCATCCTCCGTCCAAAATCCACCGTAAATTTCTTTTAAGCCGCCTTTCTTTGGCGGATACTGCCCCCGTGCCTGCGAAAATCATTGCGGTCGCCAACCAAAAAGGCGGCGTTGGAAAGACCACCACGACGATCAACCTCTCGGCTTGCCTGGCCCAGTTGGGCCGCCGTGTTCTGCTCGTGGACCTGGACCCCCAAGCCAACGCCACCAGCGGCCTGGGCCTGGAAAAAACCGTCGGCGCCAGCGCCTACCGCCCCTTGCTGGGCGAGGGCACGCTGGCCGACAAGATTTGCCCCACCGCCTTCGAGCGGCTGCACATCGTCCCCAGCGAAGTCGATATGTGCGGCGCGGAAATCGAGATCGCCCGCGCCGAAAACCACCTCCGCCGCCTGGCGGCGCTGTTGGAGCCGGTGGCGGCCGGGGACCAATTCGATGTCATAATGATTGACTGTCCTCCATCCCTGGGCATCCTCACCCTCAACGCCTTTGCCGCCTCCGATTACCTCCTCATCCCGCTCCAATGCGAGTACTACGCCCTGGAGGGCATTTCCATGAGCCACAAGGTCCTCAGCCAGGTCCGCGACAACGGCGTCAACCCGCGCCTCCAGCTTCTGGGGGTGGTCATGACCATGTTCGACGGCCGCACCCGTCTGGCGGCGCAGGTGGTGGAGGAAGTACGGCAGCACTTTGGCGATCTGGTCTTTGACACCGTTATCCCGCGCGCCATCCGTCTGGCCGAAGCCCCCAGCTTCGGCAAGCCCATCATCCATTATGACAAATACAGCCCCGGCGCGGCCGCCTACGAAGTCCTGGCCGGCGAACTGCTCCAGCGGCTCAAACCTTGATTTTGGCATGAATACACGGGCCGCCCAAGCGTCCGTTGTATAGAGATTGCGCACAGCATGACATGAAATCACCAGGTATATCCACCTCTGCCTGGCTTCTGACCGTCGGGACCGCGGCCATCCTCCTCATCGGCGCTCTGGCCCGCTTTGGCCCCGCCACCCCTTCCAACGACAGCCCGGCATCCGCCCCGGCTGAGGCCGAGCCGGAGAGTCCGCCCGAATCAGCGGGTGAACCGGCTTTGCCGGCGGATTTATCGCCGGGGCTGGCGGAAATCATCCGGCTTGCCAAGGCCCACGTTGACCAGGAGGTTATCCTCGCCTTTATTCAAGACTCCGGCCAGGTCTATGCCCCAACCGCTGAGGAAATCCTCTATCTATCCGATCTGGGCCTGCCGCAAAATGTCATCGCCGCGCTGTTCAAGGTCAAACCGGCGTCCGCGCCCCGGCCCGCCCAAGCCCTGACGCCCGCGCCGCCGGACTTTGCCAAGGCGGCGCCACCGCCCCCGCCGACTCCGCCCGCCCCCACCGCGGATTCGAGTTTCTTTTACGATGATCTGGCGCCCTACGGCGCATGGGTGGATGTGCCCGACTATGGACAGGCCTGGCAGCCGACGGTCGAGACGATTGATTTTGAGTGGCGCCCCTACCTCGACCACGGCCAATGGGTGGATTCCGACAGCGGCTGGTACTGGCAATCCGATTATTCCTGGGGCTGGGCGGTGTTTCATTATGGCCGATGGGTCAAGGAGGTTCCGCTGGGCTGGGTATGGGTGCCGGACAAGACTTGGGCGCCGGCCTGGGTGGCCTGGCGTTCGACCGGCTCCTATTTCGGCTGGGCACCCTTGCCGCCGGGCGTCAGCCTCAACGTGCTCGGCCAGCTGACTTTCAGGGGCCACCTTCTGGGCGCTGGCTTTGCCTTCCCCCCGTCCTCCTTCGCTTTCGTCAGCGCGAATAACTTCCTGGACCGCAACCTGCCGCGCCGTGCTGTGCCCCCGGCCCGCGCTGCGGCGATCTTCGCCGGCAGCTCTGCCGTCGAGAATTACAGCGTGGTAAACAATAAGATCATCAACGGTGGCATCAGCCGCGACGCCGTCGCCGACGCCGTCCACAAAACCATCCAGACCGCCGCCATCCGTTCGGTCTCCTCCCCGGCGGCGGTGGCCGGAGTGTTGGACCGCGCGACGCTGGCTGTCTATCAGCCCGCCCCTTCCAAACCGGCCTCGTCACAGGCAAGCCCCTATTTGATAAACAAACCTCACCAGGCGGCTGCGGCTGCGGCGGACAAGCCCCTGCCGGCCGAGGCGCCTGAACTTCCCGATCTCCCTGCGCTGGCGGATTCCCCGGCCTTGCCGGCTCTAATGACGCCCTTGCTCGGCTCCGCGCCCCCGCCCGGGCGTGTCACACATTCCGCCTACGCCGTCAGCGCCGACGACGCCACCGCGCCGCGCCCCGTCCATCATCGCGAACAAGGCGGCCTCAATCCCGTGGAAAGACCCGCCGCGCCGCCGCCGCGGTTGGAGACCGGCGCCGCGCCCAGCGTCGAGCCTCGCCGGGCGGTCGAAGAACCGCGTCGGGCCGTCGAAGAGCCGCACCGGGTGGTCGAAGTGGCGCGCGCGGCGCCGCCCGAAGCGCGCCCCGCCGCGCCGGAGCCGGCACGGGTGGAGACGCCGTCCGCTTCCAGCACCGCATCCCACAAGTGATGATTATTGGATATTCATTTGGCGGAGGGCATCCGCGGCTTTCGCATTTTGGTTTGCGGAGGCTCGCTGCAGACCCGAGATCACCCTGCTTCTCCACCTTGAATTCTTTTCGACCGGATTCGCCAAATGTGCCGTTCTCCTCCACGATCAGACCGGTCACTTCCCCCGTTTCATTTTGATGAAGGTCAGTTGTTCGTCTTCTGTCGCATTGAAGAAAACTGTTTCTGATTCGGGGAAGATTGCTTGCGCAAACCATCCTGGAATTTGGCGGCAGAGGGTATTCCCATCGCGTTTGATGGTCAGGGTCACGGTGCCCTGAAACTTGGGATCTGGCGCCATGACGTATTTTCCCTCATAAGCATCATAATTCTTCGGGTCGAGTCTGATGGCGATGTGCTCTTGCGGCTGGGCGTGAACCCTGGTGCGCAGTGGAGTCCAGGAGGCAAGTTCCGCAGTCGAAGCGGGATCCTTTCCAGTCAGCAGATCAAGCAGCCGGAAATAGTTACTCTGACTCACATCGCCGGGAGGACAGGATTTGTGCGCCACCACCATATCGAGCGCCGGCAAGACAGTAATGTATTGGCCGTAGGATCCCATCGAAGTATAGGCTCCCTGATATGTCCAGAGAACGCTCTTGCGTGAGGAAGCCAGGTAGCTGAACCGCTTGACGTCGCCATGTTCATACACCAAGCGGCCATTTATCACCACCATCAAGCCAGTGGTGTCCAGGGTGTGGACAAACGCATCAACTCCCCGAACGGTCTCTGGCGAAAGGTCATTGGTTTTGCGCTCCCAATCAACCCCGGGGAAAACCGGTTCGGCGGAGACATGGAGCGCATTGGTGAAATCCTCCCCTTCGGCTGAAAAAGGAATGAGCGAGACAAGAAGAAAAAAGCAGATCAATCGGATGATTTTTCGGATGTTCATATTCTCGCAATCAACGGGCATGGTCAGGTTCAGTGCTCTGGCCTTATCCTGTATCCGCCAGCGTTGACGGCGATTCATCACGTCCACCCCGCGTCTTGACTCTAATCCAACCGCCCATGCGATTGCCCTGTGCTTATGACTCCGAAACTCAGAGTGCTCCTTCTCTTCGTTCCCACACTAATCATGGTCCCTGTCGCCGCCGTGCTCGGGGCCGGGACACCTCCGCCGCAGGCTGCCGCTGCTGAAACCCGCCAATCGCTGGATGAAACGGAACGGCGGGCCGCGACAACACATTATACGCCGAACTCTCCAACGTCACGCGATTGAAGCTGCGACTTGCTGAACCCCGTTCGACCCGGAGGAACCGTTGCATGTTTCAGTGGGCGGAGCCAAACCGTTCAAGGTAGCCGCGCCGTTGCCCTCAAATCTGGTCCTGTTCTGCGACAACAGCGAATGGCGGGCTGAGACGAACACCGTATTGCCATCCTTCCGGTTCCATACACGCGGCGGCCCGGCGCAGCTCTACGACGGCTCGCCGTTGTTGATTGTTTATGGAACCTCCGGCCCCACCAATATCTGCCAGAATCTGCGCTTGTCGGCCGAGGCCGCCAGCAAGATGGGCTGCCCCGCATGGGCTTACGATGACGGCGGCTCCGGAATTCCCAATTACCAGAACCTCTATGGCCGGCTCAACGTGAAGGCCGACCGGGACGTCACGGAAACCGACCTCCAGAGATGCCACTTAGCGCTGTTGGGAACCGAAGACCAAAACAGCATCGTGAAACGCATGGCCCCGAAACTGCCGGTCCGTTGGGCTGCCAACAAATTATCGTGCAGCGATGGCCTCGAACTTGGTTGGACGAACCGTCTCATTACGCTGATGTACTATAACCCGCCCGCGCCGCAGCACCTGCTCTGGTGGGTTGCCTCGGATATTGCCGAGGGCTATTCGAACGCAGGCAGTTTCGCGCGGCCGGGGGCTGACTTCATTGTCGCCGACCTTGCTGAGGACACCCTGATGGTGGCGCGGAGCTTCGATAGCCGGTGGAACTGGGATGCCGCCCGGGCTTCATCTCCGCTCCTGACGGCGGGACTGATTGGAAAACATGACCTCGACGCGGCCTGTTGCAAATGTTTATGCAAGGCTAGCGGAGCGGATTTTCTGTTCAACTTCATAACCACCAACAACACTCCTCAAGTGGCATTGGGAACCACTCGGTTGGCGGATGGACTGGCCTTCGCATATTACCAGCCCATGGGGTACGTGGACCTATCTGGAACTGAATTGCTCGAAGCCGAACGGCGGCGGAAAGCAGAAGCGAAACAGGAATATCCCACCCCGCTTCATCCGAGTTTCGACTCGGCGAAAATCGCAACGAACCAGACCTACCGCGTGGCCTTCGGCCTGGATGATTTCTATTCACTGGCTCAGACCTTCAAGCTGACGACGCGCTCAGTTCAAATAACCGGTCTCGAAGTCACCGACATCCTCGAACGCTCGCTTCTTTCGATCCCCGCCGATTCCACGTCAGTTCCCTAATCAGTGGTCTTGACTCTTCCCTCCCTGAACGGGTCCCGCACAATCGCATATTTTGCTCTCTTCCCGCATAGGAAATGCCGCGGGGCGGTCCTCGGATTGACGTCAAACGCCTGGGCGCGCCGGGTGGGCGGGCGCGCGGTCCTCGCCGCGAACGACCTGAATCGACGCCCGGAGCGGCGCGGGTTCAACGCCCCGGAGCCGTGGTTGACATCTGCGTCGTTCCGCGGGAAGTCTCCCCCCGCTTTTGGAATCAAGGTAAAGCAACCTGCTCACGCCAAGCCGCCAAGCCGCAAAATGAGAGAGGAGGATTTGGGTCGGCCTCATCCGCCGTCGCATGGGTATCGGCTCGCCCTCACCTTAATCCTCTCCCCCAGATATTCTTCGCGGCGTTTTTGCGTCTTTGCGTGAACGAGTCCCCGGGACAAGGGGATTTTGAACCGTGTCCATCCTTGTCATCCGTGGTAAATGGATTATTTATATTGCATAATGCAAGTTCTGTAGTATTGTGCGGCCAGTGGCTGAGGGCGGTTTGTTCTTTGAAAGGCTGCGGGCTGGGGCGTTTGAGCGGTGAACCCGTTTGAACCACGCCATGCCCCGGTTGTCGCGGCTGTTGATCCGCCTTCGCGCTATGCGCTACGGCGCGACAAGTCCGCCTTTGCGCGGAGCGCCGGCCCCGATTCCGGCTCTGGTGTCAAGGTCAGTCAAGGTAAGAAAGCCCCATTTTTGCGGGTTAGGAGGCGTAAATAAATTAAGGTGGCAAGATGACGCAGGGATTTTGGCGGATGGCAAGGCAGCCCGCGAAGCGGGCAGTTCTTAATTTGTTCTGACCCGACGAAGGAGAATATCCCCCGTGGATCTTCGACTGAGGAGCAACGCCGCCAGCCGCCAAAAGAACCAGTCAAGTTGCTACCTTAATTTATTTACGCCTCCTTACGGCAAGAGTCATGGTTTCTTTGCGTTGGCAGCCGTCAAGCGTTGAACGGCTTGGGCGGCCGATCCCGCTCCTTGCCCTACGCCAGCCGTTGCAGGCTGCCGATCTTGCGCAGGCGCGGCAGGGGCGCGCCGGCGGCCCGCGACGCCGCCAAATCCACCTCGAACTCTGCCACCCAATCGTTGTGCTCATCGGGATCGACCAGCATCTGCTGGACGCGCCAGGTTCGTTTGTCCTCCGCCGGCAGCACGTAGGTGTGGCGCAGGTTGCGCGCGTTGGGGTCCAGGCACAGGGCGGCGTGGCCGGTCCGATATTCTTCCATCACGAGCCGGAGGCGGTCGCTGTTCCACGGCTGGCCGTCGGCGTCGTCCGGCGCGATCTGGCCCAGCGCCGCGTCGTAATCGGCGATGACCATTCCGCGCAGGAAGCTGAAGATGCGGGTGCGGATCATGGCGGTGAAGGCCTTTGGGTCGCGCGTGATGTCTTGCTCCGCCTCGGCGGCGCCGGGCGGGCGGACCTCCCCGGCCTCGGCGCGCTGGTAATGCGGGTTGCGCATTTTCTCCCATTCATCCAGCAGGCTGGAATCCACCTGGGTGATCATCGCGCGCAGATACAGCTCCATTTCCCGCACGGCGTCATTCTTGGCGGCGTCGGGGACGGTTTGGGAGAGGACCTTGAAGACGCTGTTGAGATGGCGCAGGAGGACGCCCTCGGCGCGCTGGAGCTCGTAATCGTGAATGTAATCCGGGAAGGAGCGGAAATTCTCGAACATCTCCCGGGCGATGGATTTGGGCCGGATATTCTCCTGGCCGACCCAGGGATGCCTGGCGGCGAAGGCGTTGAAGGTGGAATAGATGAACTCGCGGTTGGGCTTGGGGTACTCGAGTTTTTCCAGCTCTTCCATCCGCTCGTCGTACTCGACGCCGGCCATCTTCATCTCCGCCATCTTCTGGTTTTTAAGCTTGTCAAGCTGCTTGCGCAAAATGATGTCCGGGTCTTCGAGGATGGATTCGACCAGGGTGAGCAGGACGAGCGGGTAATCGGGCGCCTGCGGGTCCACCAGCGGAAGTGTGTCAAGCAAATATAAGGAAAGCGCCTGGTCCATTGAGAAGTCGTCCTGCAAATCCACGTTGACGCGCAGATAGGCCCCTTCTTCGGTCCTGGGGATGAACTCGATAATCTTCCGCTCCAGCAGCGAGCGGAACAGTTGCCAGGCCCGCTTGGCGTGCTCCTTTTTGGCCTTGGGCGCTTCGTGGCAGTCGCGCAGGAGCCTTTGCATGGCGCGGCAGCCGTCGCCTTTGCGGCTCAACACGTTGAGGAGCATCCCGTGTGAAACCTGAAACCGCGACATCAGCTTCTCCGGCGGCGCGTGGATGAGGCGGAGGAAAGTTTGCTTGTCCCAGTTGACGAAGTTCTTTTCCGGCTGTTTGCGCCTGACAGATTTTTTGCCCTCTTTGGCCTTTTCCTCCAGCTTGATGTTCTCGATGGCGTGTTCGGGCGCCTGGGCCACCACCCAGCCGCGGTCATCGAAGCCCTTCCGGCCGGCCCGCCCGGAAATCTGGTGGAAATCGCGCGCGCTCAAAATCACCGTCTTCTGCCCGTCGAACTTGCAGAGCCGGGTGAAAAGCGCGGTGCGGATGGGCATGTTAATCCCGGCCCCCAGGGTGTCCGTGCCGCAAATCACCTTGAGGAATCCCTTCTGCGTCAGTTGCTCCACCAGGACGCGGTATTTGGGCAGAAGCCCCGCGTGATGCAAGCCGATGCCGTGCTTGAGCCACCGGCGAATATCCGGGCCGTAAGGGCTGGTGAATTTGAACCCCTCCAGCGCGGCGGCAATGGCGTTTTTTTCCTCGCGCGTGCAGACGTTGATGCTGGTGAAATCCTGCGCGCTTTGCGCCGCTTCCAATTGGGTGAAGTGGACGACATAGACGGGGCTTTTGCCTTCGCTCGCGAGGCGTTCGAGCGTCTGGGCAAGGGTAATCTCCGAATAAGCGAATTCCAGCGGGACAGGCCGTACGTTGGATTGAATCGTGACACTCGGCCGCCCATTGCGCCTGGTAAGTTCCTCCTCGAAAAACGCGGTCTCCCCCAGCGTCGCCGACATCAGCAGGAACCGCGCCCGCGGCAGCGTCAGGAGGGGGACCTGCCATGCGACGCCCCTCTCGCGGTCGGCGTAGTAATGGAATTCGTCCATGATGACCTCCTGGAAATTGGCGCTGGCGCCTTCGCGGAGAGCGATGTTGGCCAGAATTTCGGCCGTGCAGCAAAGAATCGGCGCGTCCCGGTTCACCGAAGCGTCCCCGGTGCTGAGGCCGACGTTGTCGGGGCCGAACTCGCGGCAGAGCGCCATCCATTTTTCGTTGACAAGCGCCTTGATGGGGCAGGTATAGACGGACCGCCGGCCTTGTGCCAGGGCCTTGAACTGAACCGCCGCGGCGACGAGCGACTTGCCTGAGCCAGTGGGGGTGTTGAGGATGACGTTCTTCTCCTCAAAAACCTCCAGGATGGCCGACTCCTGGGCGGGATAAAGCTCAAGGCCGCGTCCCTGGGCGTAATCCAGAAAGCGCCCCAGGAGGACTTCGTTGGCCGGCCGCTCCCCTCGCGGGATCAGGTCATAAAGTGTCAAAGCCACAAGAACTACTTGCCCTCCGCCGCGGTCGCGTCACGATACTTGTAGGTGCCGGCAATGACGCTGAACAAGATCGCCACGACAAACGTCAGCCCGGCGTAGAGGAGGAAACGATTGGTGCTCACGGACGCGGCGTGGTTGCCCGCGCCGGCCTCCGAGAATAATTTGGTGATTCCCACGACGAACAGGTCGCCGACTGTCACCGTCAGCAGCCAGAAACTCATGATCGTGCTCTTGAGTTCCGGCGCGGCTTCGCGGAAGGCGAATTCCAGGCCGGTCGTCGAAAGCAGCACCTCGCCGGCAGTCAATACGATATACGGGACGGTCTGCCATAGCACGCTCAAGCGGGCGCCCCCTTCAATCCGTCTCTGCAACTCGGCGACAATCAGGAATGAGGCCGACGCGAGGAACATCCCGTAAGACATGCGCTTGAGCGGCGAGGCCCATTTGCCGATGCGCGGATAAACTCCCAGCGTGAACAAGGGCACCAAGACCATGACGATGAGCGGATTCATGGATTGCATCTGCTCGGCGCCGATGTCCAGCCCGAGAATCGTGGTGGATGCCATTTTCTCGCCTTGCAGAACCCAGGTTGAATTGGACTGATCAAACAACGACCAGAAAACGGGGATCAAGGCGAAAACGAACAGAATCGGGCTGACCGAGCGCGCGGCGGAAATTTCTTTATCGCTGTAGCGTTGCTGCGCGCCCTTCCAGAAATCGTCGCCCGGGTCGAACTTCCCCATCAGGCTGTGAACCAGAACGGACGCATACCACAGCACCGTGCAGAGCACCGCCGCCCAACCGATGGCGCGCATCACCGGGTTCATATCGGCGAAAGCGACTATCGCCAGCGCGACCATGATGAACAGCGGCGCGCCCAGCGTGGTGACCATATTGAGCAGGGGGCCGAAACCGGAAGCGGCGCGATTGGCGTAGGCGTGGAAAAAGATCGGGATGAACCCACCCGATTTGGTTTCGCGCGAGGGCGGCACGCGGACGTATTTCTTTGTGCCGAGCCAGAAAACAAAGGTCGCAATGCCCATTAAAATACCCGGCGCCGCAAAGGCCGCGCTGTAGCCGTGGTGGTCTTTGACCCAGGGAATGACGAGGAAGGAGAAAAACGAGCCGAAGTTGATCGCCCAGTAAAAAGCGCCGTAAGCCTTCTGCATCAGGTGCGATTGATCCGGCCTGAATTGATCGCCCATGAAGGCCGAGACGCACGGTTTGATTCCCCCGGAACCGAAGGCGATGAGGGCCAGGCCTATGTAAAGGCAGATCATTTTGCCGTGAACTCCCCCCGCGAAATCGCTGCACGCCAGCACGCCATGTCCGGCGCAGTAAAACAACGAGACCCACAGGATGGTGTGATAGCGGCCAATGAGCTTGTCCGACAGCCACGCGCCCAGCAGCGGCATGAAATAATTGGCGGAAACAAACGCATGAATAATGTTGGTCGAAGCATCCGTCTCCTGTCCCAACCCGCCCTTGAGCACCGCGCCGGTGATGTAGCCGGCCAGGATGCTGCGCATGCCGTAATAGCTGAAGCGCTCGCAAGCTTCGTTGCCGACGATGTACTTGATTTGGGCGGGCCAGCGGTCGGGATTGGTTTGCGGCGGAGTGGCCATGAGATGATTCGGCGCGGTTGATTGAATCAGGCTCGACGCCTGTCGGGCCGGACGGCGCGGAGCTTTTCCACAGCCATCGCGTTAGATTTCTTCGCCATCCGCGAAGTTTAGAAAAACGGGGCGAAAAGGAAAGGATATTGCCTTTGGAGCGGCAATAAAAATCCGGGATGCCGCTTGGCGATCCCGGCGCTGGAATTTTCGGATTGGATGTTAGAACGACACCGACACGTCGGCCGAGATGGAATGTGTTGCGACGTAGCGACCGTGATCGGGGAAGTCGGCCAGGAACTTGTAGCCCAGACCCACTTCGGTGGCGCGGTTGATTCGGAATAGGACGCCCGCCTTGCCTTGCGCTGCGGGGTCCACCCTTTCATCTTTGCGGTCGTAGCCGTAAAATCCCGGCCGATGAATTTTGGCCTCGGAATAGTCGCCGCCGCCGCCAACGCCAATGTACGGCGTAAACCGGGAGCTGGTGTGCAGCTTGAGCACCAGGTTGCCCAGCAGCGGCACTTGATAATAGGAGCCGTGCAAAGAAATCGGCGAGCCTGCCTCCGTTATGGATGAGAGACGATTATAGATGACGCCTGTTTCAAACTCGCCTCCAAGCGTGAGCGCGGAGGTGGACAGGAAGTTATAGCCCGGCTCGACGCCGAAACGGACGCCTGTATCCGCGGAAAAGTTGCCCGGAAAACCGAATCGCGGGCTTTTGAAGTTCGGCATCAAGGAAGTGCCAAGATCGCCGTTGAGATAAAGGCCGGTATCCTTGCTCGAATCGGCCTGACGAACCGGCGCGACATACACCTGTGCGGGCGCTTCGGCCAGCCCCAGGGAGAGGACGGCGATAGCGGCCACGGCCAGGCGACAAATCTGCTGGTGCTTAATCATAGATGTTTTTTTCATAATGCTGACTGCAGTTGACCGCAGTCATAAGGATTCATCGCATGAGTTGTGCCATTCGATTTTGCGGGCGGGAAATGGCTTGCAAGTCATTGATTGGCAGTCCCATGCGTCAAACAAGCGACATAGCCAGCAGCCGTCGATAGTTCGTAACTTGGGATTTCTCGAAGGCGATTTACGGTTTCTTGAACACGTTGAATGAACCATGATGAGGGGATTCATTGGGAAAATCCGTGGTTAAGACTATTCCTCTGCGGCTCCCTGCGTGCGGCTCTGCGCGAGATGGGCTGTTTTGCCGTGTTGGGCTGGTGTTCCGGAATTTCACCCTCTGGCAAGTTCTGGCAAGTTATCAAACCGGGGTTTTGGCTGGCTGTTCGCGCCTATTCGCGCCTTAAATTGACGGCGGTGAGGGTTTTCCGCCCTGCGGCGCGGAGTTTTCGGCGGTTTATGCAGGGGCCTATGCACCCTTGTGCATGATAAATAGCGCGGGGGCTGGAGTTCTCCCGCAGGCCACGCGAGCTTGAGTGCATTGATAATCAAGGACATGCAACTCAGGGGTTGGAAGTTTTTGAGCGATGCCAGGCATACGGCTCGACAGGGAGGTTCTTGGGGAAATGGAACGGCTCCGCAGGAGAGTCGGGCGTGTTCAAAAATTGGGGTGCGATCCGATGAGCCTTGCAAGGGGGCGCGGGTTGGTCTTATGTTGGGAATAACCTTGAGGCGGATACAGTGAAGATCATCGAGTATCTCAATCGCAGGTCCCGCGCCACGCTGGTGTTGATGGGATTGGTGTTGGTGCTCTACATCGGGGAATTGGATTACGTGACGGGGCCGATGGTCGCGCTGATGGTGTTTTACCTCATCCCGATTTGCATGGTCGCGTGGTTCGCGGGACGCTGGCCCGGCATCGGCATCGCCGTGGTCTCGGCCGCCATCTGGTTTGGAGCGAAGTACTGGGAACCCGGTTCGATTGACAATCATCGGCTGTTGCTGTGGAACACGGCGCAGCGCCTGGGGACGTACGTCATCCTGGCGGTGCTGACGGCGGAAGTTGCGGAGCGCAAGCGGGTGGAGCAGGCGTTGCGGCGGGCGCAGGAGGGGCTGGAAACGCGGGTGCGGGAGCGCACGCGGGAGCTGGCGCAGGCCAATGACGCTTTGCAGAAGGAGGTGTTGGAACGGGCCGTGGCGCAAAAGGAGGCGCGGCTGCTCAACGACACGCTTGAGGAGCGGGTGGCCGAACGGAGCGCCGCCGCGCGGCAGCGCGCCGTGGAACTGGCGCGCTCGGAGGCCGCCTTGCGCCAACAGACCCGCATCCTCCAGTCGATTCTTAACAGCATGGGCGACGGCGTGATCGTGGCCGACGCGCAGGGGAAAATCCTTCTGTTCAATCCGGCGGCGAGCCGGTTGGTGCAGGCGGGCCTGGGCGCTCTGGCGCCGGGGGCGGCGGACGGTCATTACCACACGTATCTGCCCGATACTTTGGCGGCTTACACGACGCGGGAGCATCCGTTGGCGCGGGCCATCCGCGGCGAGGTGGTGGATGGAGCGGAAGTTTATTTGCGCCAGGGGGAATCCTCGGAGGGAATCTGGCTGAGCGCGACGGGCCGTCCGCTGTTGGACGAGCGGGGCCGCATCCAGGGCGGGGTGGTGGTCTATACGGACATGAGCGCGCGCAAGCTGATGGAGAAGCAGGTGGCCGAGATCAGCGACCGGGAACAGCGGCGGATCGGGCAGGATTTGCATGACAGCCTGTGCCAGCACCTGGTGAGCATCGGCTTCGCGGCTGAATTGCTGCGCGAGAAACTGGAGCGCCACAAATTGCCCGAGGCCGCCCAGGCGGAAGTCATCGCCGAAATGGTCAACGAAGGCATTTCGCAGGCGCGGCGCCTGGCGCGCGGCCTTTACCCGGTCCGCCTGGAGCTGGACGGCCTGGCGTCCGCGTTGGAGGAACTGGCCGAAACGGTGCGGTCCCGGGGAGACGTGGCCTGCCATTTCGCATGCGAGGACCAGGTCCTTATATATGACGAATCGGCCGGCGGCAACCTTTACCGCATCGCCCAGGAAGCGATCAACAACGCGGTCAAGCACGCGCGTTGCCGCAACATCTCGATCAGCTTGGGGGCGGTCGAGGACGAAGTGATTCTGACGGTCAAAGATGATGGGGTGGGTATTCCGGGCGAGCTGGAAAGCACTTCGGGCATGGGCCTCCATATCATGAACTACCGCGCCAAGATGATCGGGGCGTCGCTGGACATCCGGCGCGGAGCGACCGGGGGAACCATCGTGCTTTGTTCGTTTCATAACGGGCCTGCCGCTGTCAAGGACGCCAGTCCGGCGGCGCAGGGGCATTCGGTGGCGTCCGGCGCCGCCGGAGGCGATTAAATGATTCCATTTGCGTCAGCATTTTGGTAAACGAAGAACATGACCTCCCAAATTAAACCTGAGCCGGCCAGGCACACCGTCTTCCTGGTCGATGATCATCCCCTGGTGCGCGAATGGCTGACGCAGTTGATTCAGCGGGAGAATGATCTGACCGTCTGCGGAGAGGCGGAAGACACCCATGAAGCGCTGGCGAAGATAGAAGCAAGCAACCCGGACATTGTCATCGCGGATATATCGCTCAAGAGCACGCATGGGCTGGAACTGGTCAAAGACTTGCAGGCGCGGCGTCCGGCCCTGCCGGTGCTGGTGCTCTCGATGCACGACGAATCGCTCTACGCCGAGCGTGTGTTAAGGGCCGGCGCCAGGGGCTACATCACCAAGCAGGAGGCGACCAAGAAGATTCTGCTGGCCATCCGCCAGGTAATGGCGGGCCAAATCTATATCAGCGAAAAAATGGCGGCGCGCATGGTGCATAAGATGGTGGTGGGCCGCGCCCAAGACCAGAAATCTCCCATCGAGCGGCTGACGGACCGGGAGTTGGAGGTCTTCCAACTGATCGGGCGGGGCCAGGGCACCCGGCGCATCGCGGCGGAATTGCATCTGGGAATCAAGACGGTCGAATCCTATCGCGCCCGGATCAAGGAGAAGCTCAAGCTCGAAGACGGCACGCAATTGCTCCAGCAGGCCATTCAATGGGTTCACAGCTTGCAGGACCGTTGATCGCGTTGTCTGCCTTCCGGGATTTTTTGAATTATTGACTGAGTCATGCGGCGACCTGCGTTACTCGATCTGCGCTCCTGGGATTGGCGGAAAGGCTCCCGCCGGTTGCTGGCTCTGTCCGTGCTGGCGGCGGCGGGATGGGTTTGCTGGAAGGGTGGGCGGGACCCGGAAATTCCACTGCTGCCGCCCGGGCGGGCCGCCTGGATTGTCTATCCATCGCCGCCGGAGGCGGCAATCTACCGGCGCCGGACCGTGTCGGCTGACTTCGAGCGTCAATTCGTCCTGGCCGTTCCTCCTGGGCGGGCCGAACTATCCTGGCGCGCTTTCCGGCACTCCGGATTATCCATCAACGGCGCGGCGCTTCCCCAGACGGGCGGGGCGGGGAAAAACTGGAAAGACGTTTCCCGGCTCGATGCCGCCCCCTATCTCCGCGCGGGAACCAATACGATTACGGCGACGGTGTCGAATGACAACGGGCCTCCCGCGTTGAGCCTCCGGCTGGAGATCGGGGGCGCCGCGGTGGAGACAGACCCAGAGTGGAGCGTTTCGGTGGGAGGCTCTCACTGGCATCTGGCTCGGCTGGCGTCAGCCAGCGCGGAGTTTGGCGAGGGCAACGAATTGCACGGACTGGAAGGAACCGGCGCGGCTCTGCGGAAATGCTGGCCGCAGTTGAGTCTGCTTCTGCTGATCGCCACTCTGCTGGCAGGCGCTTTGGAGCATGGGATGGCGCGGGCGGAGGGTGGCGGCGGACGCCATCTCCGGCGCTGGCTTGTGGTTGGAGCGGCGGCGCTTTGGGCGCTGCTGTTCCTGCACAACGCGCCCTTGCTGCCGATGAACATCGGTTTCGACGCCTCCAGCCACCTCCAATATATCACCTACATTCAAGAGCATCACGCCCTGCCCGCGGCGACTGAGGGATGGGAAATGTTTCAAGCGCCGTTGTACTATGTCTTGTGCGCCTGTTTGCTGGGGGCTGGCGGCCTGCGGGTTTCCCAGCCGGAGGGACTCCTCATGCTGCGCGGCGTGGCGGCGCTGGTATGCGCCGTCAATGTCGCGCTGATCTGGGCCAGTTTGCGGCTGATCTTCCCAGGGCAATGGAAGAAACAGATGGTCGGAACGCTGCTGGCGGCGTTTCTGCCGGCGGAGATTTGCCTTTCGCATTACACGACCAACGAAACGCTCGCGGCGGCGCTGGTGAGCGCGGCGTTTTATCTTTGTTTGCGCATACTGCGCGCGCCGCCGCCTTCGCCGGGGCTGCACACCGGATTGGGTTGCGCGCTGGGCCTGGCGTTGCTGGCCAAGGCGTCGGCGGTGGTTTTCCTGCCCGCGATTTTCGCGGTGCTGGCGGGAAAGTTGATTCAGGAACGCCAGACTACCCCGGGCTTCTGGGTGCGAAGCGTGGGCGTGACGGCCCTTTTCCTGGTGCTGGTGGCAGGCTGGCGCTATGCGGAGGTGTGGCGGGATTTTGGAAGTCCGCTGGCTGGCAATTGGGACGCGCGCGTGACGGCTGGCTGGTGGCAGCAGCCGGGCTATCACACCCCCGCGTATTTCTTCTCTTTTGGCCGCGCGTTCACAGCGCCCTTGTTCAGCGGGTTTCACAGTTTTTGGGATTGCTTCTACACCACATTATGGGGAGACGGCATGGCGGGCGGGCGGGTGGCGCCGGCCAGTTTTCCCCCGTGGAATTGGCCCTTGATGGAGGCGGGCTTTTTGCTGGCTTTGGCGCCGGCGGCGCTGGCGCTGACCGGGTTGGCGGCCGCCGTGGCGCGGTGCCTGAGGGAGCCGGACCTGGCGTTCCTGCTGCTGGCGGGCGCGGCTGGCTCCGCGATATTTGCCATTTTTTTCATGAGCTTGAAGCTCCCGTTTTATGCGCAGGGCAAATGCTTTTACGGATTGCCCGCGCTGCTGCCGTTTTGTGTTTTTGGCGTTCTGGGCCTGGATTTATGGAGGCGGCGGGGCCGGGGCGCGCGGGCGGTCTTGAGCGTGGCGCTGTTGCTCTGGCTGGGCAACGTCTATGCCTCCTTTTGGATACAGCCGCGGTCTCTGTCAACCGAAGTGTCGGCCGCCATGGGGGAAGTTTATGACGGGAATGACGATCGCGCGGCCCGGCGGGCGGTGGACCGGGTGCTGGCCGACGATCCGGCAAACGAAACCGGGTTGATTCTTGACGCGATGCTGCTGGACCGGCAGCACAGGGCGGCGGCGGCCGTTGAAAGTTTGCGGCGCGCTTTGCGGGCGGACCCGGACAGCGGCGAGATCATGAGATACCTGGCCTCGTACCTCGATGATCTGGGCCAAACCAACGAGGCCTTTGTCCTGGCCCAACGCGCCATGACGCTCGAGCCGGAGAACGACCAGAGCGCCCAACTCGCCTGCCAACTGGCGATGCGACTGGGGAAGTACCCGGAGGCCCTGGATGCTGGACGGGCGGCGCTGGGGCTGATCCCAGACGACGCCGCCACGCAGTTCGACGTGGGCTGCGCCTGGGCGAATCTGGGGCGTCCGAACGAGGCCATCCGCCAATATCAGATGTTACTGGCGCTCAAACCGCCACGGCCATTGGAGTTGGAGGCCCGTTTGTATCTCAACCGCCTCCAGGCCGGCAGACCTTGAAAGCACCCTTCTCTGGGGCCCTCTGCGCCAGCCGATGCAAGTCAGCTCGACATTCAAATCATGCCGGCCGCCTTTCAATCCGCCTCTCTCCGAGGGAACGGACGTGTTCCACGTGGAACAATTTGAAATATTCGTTTCACTTTAAATCCATCTGCCGGGAAGGCGCAGAAGTGAACAGATTCTTGGGAAGACGCTCGCACGTGGGTGAACAAATCATCGAATGACGCTTCGCGTTGGCGCCGCGCCGCCCCAAATCAATGTGCATAAGGGTGTATGAATCCGGCACCCGGCGCGGAAACCCCGCGAAACATGACCCTGTTTACCTTGACTGACCTTGACCGACCTTGACGCCAGAGCCGGAAACGGGGCCGGCGCTCCGCGCAAGGCGGACTTGTCGCGCCGTAGCGCATAGCGCGAAGGCGGATCAACAGCCGCGACAAGCGGGGCATGGCGTGGTTCAAACCCCGGTCCGCAGCCTGCCAAAAAAACAAATCGCCCCCAGCCACTGCAACCACAATACCACAACACTTGCATTACGCAACATGTTTCTCGCATTTGGCATGCAGTCCGGCCGCCATATCGGCAAGGCAAGGCGCCTTGAAATATGACAATACCACGAAGCGACCCCGTTACTTTCTTCTAATTGCCGCGTTTGAGATCGAGGTTTGGCCCCCAGCCGCCACCAAGGGCCTTAATCAGGCGCACGCTGGCGGCGTAGCGCTCGCCCCGCAATTGCGCCTGCTGCAATTGTTCCTGGCGCAAGGCGCGTTCGGCGTCAGTGACGGGCAAATACGTGCTGGCGCCGCCCGCGTAACGGGCGTTGGCCAACTCGACTTGCCTGCGCGCGGAATTCACCGCCCGATCCACGGCGGCGGCCTGTTCTTCGCGATTCTGGATTTGCGTCAACGAGTCTTCCACTTCCTTGATTGCCGTGAGGACTGTTTCACGGTAATTCGCGACAGCTTCATCAGAGGCGGCTCTGGCTTGCTTGACATCGGCCTTGGTTCGTCCGCCTGTGAACACGGGCAGGCTTACGCTGGGGCCGATCGACCAAACGAGGCTCTCGCCCGTGAACAGTTTGTCCGCCGACGCGCTGAGAAAGCCCCCCTGGCCAGTCAAACTAATCGCGGGAAAATAAGCCGCTTGCGCGACGCCGATCTGGGCGTTGCGGGAGGCAAGCGTCCGTTCCGCGGAGGCGATGTCCGGACGGCGTTCCAGCACGTTGGCGGGCAGGTCCGCCGGCACCAGTGGCGGAGGACCGGGAAGTGGTTGCGCTTGAAGCGAAAATGAGCTTGCGGACTTCCCGCAGAGCAACGCCAAAGCGTGCAGGGTTTCCGCCCGTTGCCGGATCGCATCGACGAGGTCCGATTGCGACGCCGCCAACTCTGTTTCGGCCTGGACGGCGTCCAATTCGGCGAGGGCGCCAGCTTGGAATCTTGCGCGCAACAGCCGGGCCGAGTCTTGGCGCGTGGCCACGGTGTCCCGCAACGCCACCACCTGTCCGTCGAGCGAGCGGAGCAAGAAGTAATCGACCGCCACATCCGCCGTCATTGTTAAAAGCACGCTTTGATAGTCCGCGGCGCTGGCCTGGGCATCCGCCCCGGCGCTTTCAAAACCCCGGCGCACCCTTCCCCAAAGATCGACTTCATAGCTCAAATCCAGTGGCACGCTAAAGGTTTGATACCTGGCTTGCGGTATGTGAAAGGGAATCGGCGTGGGCAGGTGGCCGGAGGACTGTTGATATTCGTAAACCGGGTCGAGCGAAAGCTGGGGGAAAAACTGGCTGCGGCTTAATCGCGCCGTTGCGCGGGCGCGATCCACGCGCGCGACGGCGGCGCGCAATGTGGGACTGTCAGCCAGGGCGTTGGTTTCCAATTCATCGAGGGTGGTGTCGTGGAAGATTTGCCACCAAGGCCCTTTGGGCGCGGCGTCGCGCGGGACGGCGGGTTCCCAACTCCATGCGGGCGGCGTTAGTGTGGAAGTGGACGGCTTCTGATAGTTTGGTCCGACGGCGCAGGAGCTTGCAAGCAGGGCGGCAGCGGCGCCGCAGAGGAGATGTCGAGTGACTTTCATAGCTCAATCGAGTGTTTGACGATAGCGTTTGACCCCAATGGACAGAACCACCGCGGCAAAAAGCGCGATGGGCCACAACTCGTTCAGTGCCTCGTGCAGACCGTTTCCTTTGAGCAGAATACCGCGAACGATCCGCAAGAAATGCGTGAGCGGCAAGACCTCGGCGATGTTCTGGGCCCACACCGGCATGCCGCGAAAGGGGAACGCGAAGCCCGAAAGCAGAATATTGGGCAGAAAGAAAAAGATGCCCATTTGCACCGCTTCCCGCTGATTCGAGGCGATGGTGGAGAACGTCACGCCCATGGCGAGATTGGCCGCGATGAAAAGCAGGGCTATGGCCAACAATAGCGGCACGCTGCCCAGCATCGGCACATGGAACAGAAAGCGCGCCGCCACCAACAGGATGCCAATTTGGAGGTAACCGACGAGAATGTAGGGAATGATCTTCCCCGTCAGCACCTCCAGCGGACGGGCGGGCATGGCGAGAAGGTTTTCCATCGTGCCGGTCTCGCGTTCACGGGTCATCGCCAGGCCGGTGATGAGGACCATGGTCAATGTGAGGATGACTCCAACCAAACCGGGCACAATATTGTATTGGGTAATGGATTCCGGGTTGTAAAGGGCGTGAATGCGCAGGTCGATGGGCGAATCCGTCGCCGCCAGAAATGCCAGAGGCCCTTTCAGATCGTTTCGCAGGGCGCTCGTCAATATCGTCGGCAGATTGCCCAGCGCAATGCCGGTCGTTCCGGGATCGGTGGCGTCGGCCTCCACCAACACGGCCGGCCGTTTGCCGCGCAACAAATCGCGGCTGAAGTTTTGCGGAACGTTAATGACAAACTGCACGGCGCCAGCCGCCAGGGCCTGGCGGGCTTGTTCCTCGGTCCGATATTGACGCACGAATTCGAAGTAGCGGCTGTTTTCCAATCCGTAAAGCAGAGAGCGGGCTTGCGGACCGTCATCGGCAAGCACAACGGCCGCGGGGAGGTGTTTGGGGTCGGCGTTGATGGCATAACCAAAGAGGATTACTTGTAGAAGGGGAATGCCGATCATCATGGCGAATGTCACCCGGTCGCGCCGCATCTGGATGAACTCCTTGGCCACCACCGCCCAAAATCTCGCTATGGAAAATCTCCGTTTCATGCGACTGCATCCTGAGTATGGGTTTGTTCCATGAGGTGGATAAAAATATCCTCCAATCCTGACTCGGTGGGACGCCATTCGTAAGGCGGAGACTGAAATGGCGCGATGGCTGCCTCCAGCACCGCTGCATCCGATCCGCTGACATGCAGGGTGTCGCCAAAGGGCACCGCTTGTTCCACTCCGTTGCACCGGCGCAGTTGGTTCGCCAATTCAAGCAACTTGGGTCCTCTTACTGTCCAGGTTGTCAGATGCCCTTGCGCAACCACTTCCGCGACATCGCCGCGGGCCAGCAATCGCCCTTTCATGATGAAGGCCAGACGATGGCATCGTTCAGCTTCGTCCATGTAGTGAGTGGCGATGAGAAAGGTCAACCCTTGCGACGCCAGTTGATGGATTTCCTCCCAAAACTCGCGCCGCGCCTTGGGATCAACACCGGCGGTCGGCTCATCCAAGAGCAGCAATTTAGGCTGGTGAATCAAACAGGCGGCCAGGGCCAGGCGTTGCTTCCAGCCGCCCGAGAGAGTGCCTGCCAATTGGTTTCTCCTGTCCTGCAATCCCAACCGCTCCAGACTCTGACGCACCGCATCCCGGCGGTTGGGCATCGAATACAAGCGCGCGACGAAATCGAGGTTCTCCCGGATCGTCAGATCTTCCCAAAAACTGAAGCGCTGCGTCATATAGCCGACCTGCCGTTTGATCGACTCACTCTCGGTGACCACGTCCAGCCCGAGACACTGGCCGCTGCCCTCGTCCGCCTTCAATAAGCCGCATAACATGCGGATGAAGGTGGTTTTGCCGCTGCCGTTGGGGCCGAGAAAACCGCAAATCTCACCGGTCTTGACCCGCAAGTCCACATGATCAACAGCCGTCAAGGAGCCGAACCGCTTGGTCATCCCGCGTACATCGATGGAAAACTCTTCCGGCATAACTACAGGGGCAATTTCACTTCCACAGGCTGACCTGGATGGAGTTGGGCGGCTGTCTCCGGATCGAATACCGCTTCGATCATAAACACCAGTTTTCCGCGGTTTTCGTCGCTGTAAATCACCGGCGGTGTGTATTCGGCTTGCGGCGAAATAAAGCTGATTGTCCCGGTGATGGAATTGGTGACGCCGTCCACGTGGACCGTCATGTGGTCGCCTTGATGCAGCGCGCCAACGAGAGATTCCGGCACAAAGGCGCGGACCTTGATGTTCTGCGGCGGCAGGAGCGCCACGACCGGCCGGCCCGCTTCGACCCATTCGCCCTGGCGATATAGCGTGTCAAAGACGACGCCTGCTTGCGGTGCGGCTTGACGCTTCTGACCCAGTTCCCATTGTGAGCGCGCTTGTACTGCCTCAAGCGCCCGCAAGTTTGCCTCCAAGGCTGCCACGACATCGTCGCGCGCGCCCAAACGCGCCGTTTCCAAATCAGCCTCCATTTGTGCCAGGCGGGCCGCGTCCTCGTCATGCGTTGCGCGGGCCTTGTCCAGGTCGTCGGCCGAGCTGGCGCCTGGCACGCGGCTGAGCTTTTCCTGGCGTTCCAATTCGGCGGCGCTGTAATCCAACGCTGCGCGCGTCTGTTTGATTTGGGCCTCGAGCGAATGAATTTCCGGTTCACGCTTGCCTTTGCGCGCGTCCGCCAGGTTCGCGCGGCCCTCGCTCAAGCGGCGCTCCGCCTGTTCCAGAGTGTCCTTTTCCGGCGACAGTTCCAAAGAAAACAAAGGATCGCCAGCCTTGACGATGGCGCCGCGGCTGACGGCCAGCGTTTGGAGGGCGCCCGATTGCGGGGAGGCCACATAGACGAAGTCGCCCTCGACATAGCCCTGCACGTAATTGGGATGCGAGGGATTGCAGGCAGTCAAGATTGTCAATGAGGTTAAAATAAAAGCAATAGTGGATGGTTTCATTTTTCGGATAAGCATTTCAGATGCGCTCTAGCAGCCGGATCGATGGCCCCTTCCAGCACGATCTTGGTGATCACGCCGCAGCCTGCTTTGGGCGTCAGGCCCAGTTCGTCCATTCGCGCCGGGTTCACGATCGCCTGGACGGCTGCAAGCAGAATTTCAATGATGATCGGGGCGGGGACATCCTTGCGAATGAAACCTGCGCGGCGTCCCCGCAACATCAATTCGCCAAAGTGCTCCTGGATGGCGGCGCGACGAAGCCGCTCCACTTTTTGAAACACTTCCGGCCCTTCCTGCCTCATGTCCCTGGTAAACGGCGGTTGGATCTCTGACGTATGCCGTTGGACGCAAGCCAGGGTCTGCCGCAAAGTCTCTGGAAAATCCTGCCGGGCCGCCAGTATGCCCGACATATCCTCCCGGGCGCGGCGAAATTTGTTCTCCAGCACCGAGTCCAACAACTGGAGCTTGGTATCAAAACGCGAATACAGCGTCCGTTTGCTCATGCCCAGTTCCTCCGCCAGGTCGTCCATGGTCACACCACGAAAGCCGTGCGTGAAAAAGCGCTGGCTGGCGCCCTCGACGATGCGGGAGCGCACGGGATCCGCCAAAGGCTGATCTTTGGCCGGTGTCGTCCGCAATGTTGCTTTTCGTTGCATCTATGGAAACTAAATTAGTATTTTGAGTTTCCTCCGTCAAGCGGGAAAATGAAAAACAGTTCAGGCTCGCGCCAGGCCATCCGCGAAACCCGGCCTTTGGGGAGTTGACATGGTTGAAGGATTCCTTTTCTTGTTCCCTTCCTGCTGCTTTCGCTTACGCTATGGGCCGATGAATCTTTGGTTCGGCGCGATGGCCGCCGCCGCGTTCGCCCTGGCTGGCGCGGCGCCCGGATACTGGTCTTCACGCCTGCCCAAACCCTATTTAAAGATCTTTCCGAATTGCGCAAAGCCGGCCTGACCTTGGCTGTCATCAAATTCGGTTTCCTGGTGGACCACTTCGTCACCGTTCTCGAAGTCACTGATGCAGAAGTGGTCGTGGGAGATCCGCTGACGGGTTTGGAGCGGATGTCGTACGACCAGTTCCGTCAGAAGTGGCGTTTCGTCGGCGTCGTGGTCCGGCTCCGGTCCTGATCCCAAATGATTCAATGTCGAAATGGCCGCTCGAATCTGATTGGGTCAGGACTTCGTCATTCTTTCGTCATTGGTACTTAGGAATTAGTCATGCTTCCGTTTTCGGAACCGGACAAAAAACCTCGTGTTTTCCGTTCCACGCCAGGGGGTCCCGCACGGAAATGGCATCAATGACCCAGCCGCCATCGGACCATCCGACGCGCAGCGCGCAGAGCGCGCCGTTTTTGTCCCGCGCGTAGAAGATGTTGGCGTAGCCGTTGGTTTGCAGGAATCCCGCCTGGCCGGTTCCCTGGAGGCGCAGAAGCGCAAGGGCGGCGGTCACGGTGCCTTCGATTTTGGCTTCGCCGCCCAGTTCGGCTATAATGGGGCCGTCGGGCGAGATGCGAAGCAGCCTGTATTTGCGATAGGAGACTTGCGGCGTCGGGTTTTCGGTTTTGTCGAAGAACCGGTCCTTGAATTCGCCAAAGATCATCGAGAATTTCACCCCTGAAACTTTGCCGGCCAAATCCCGGATGACGAGCGGGGCCGAGGTGGCGGGCACGACGGCGGTTTCAAGCGGCTCCAGAAGGGCGGGTTTCACATCAAGTGTCTCACTCATAAATTGTGAAGGAAGTATGCAGCTCCAGCGAGTCGATGTCGAGGTTTTGGTGATGGGCTTCAACTTCGCGGATTCCGCATGGGCAGACCCAGTGTCCGGTTTGATGAACCAGCCGGACAACTGGTCCTCGAAGGTCTTTGCGACCGCGAAGTTTCCGGCCCGCGCAAGTAAGGAGGCGTGAACAAAGTCAGGGATTGGTCACCACCAGACGGATGAATCGCTCCGCCGCGGCTCCGAACGCCACGGTGTCCCGCACCACCAGTTGGGTGGGTGAATTGGTCAATGTCACCGTGGCCGGGGCGCCTGATTGCCAATTGATCAAATCGCCGGAAACCTCCACCACGTAATGCACGTCCGGCACAATGGCGGCCCGGCTCACCGTCAGCGTCAGATAGATGATTCCACCATCCGGCTGCAAACCGCCGGAGGGAAGTTGATTCGGCGACGCCACAGCCAGGGGATTCAGCCCCAGCGCGTACTTGATCAGATTCGGGATGCCGTCTCCCGCGGGGCTGGCTCCGTTGGCTCCGGCTCCGACATTGGACGGATTGCCAAAATTCGTGTCGCGCCACCCCTGCAACGGCGTCAAGGTCGAGTCATCGAATAAGCCGAATACTCCCACGCCGCTCGTGGTGCCGACATAGACGCGCGCACTGGCGATCATCGGAGTGATGAATTTGTTCCCAGCGCCAAACTGGTCGCGGGAGCCGGCCTGGCTGCTGTTGTACAGCTCGTTGGCCAGGTTGGTTGCATTGAAGGCGTGCAAAATCGCCGGCGAAGTGTTTTCCGTCGCCCAAACAATCCCGGCGTTGGTTCCGTTAGCCGATACGCCCGGCGTTGCTCCCGGATAGCCAAAGGTCTCCGGCGTCTCAGATGACATCGCTCCCAGCAGAGCATCCTGGAATGGAAAAGCCTTCACGTAATCGCCCACCCCGCCATAATAGAGAAAACCGTTCCAATACGCCCCCATGCTCCAAAGGCCGCCCGACACCGCGCCATCGGCCTGTTGCCAAATCGCGTTTGTGTCGGCGTCAAAATGGCCCATGTTGTTTCTCTCCACGATGTAGAGAATCGAGTCCTTCCCCGCACCCACCGCAAGCTGCCGCAGGTTGTTGCCCGCGTCCATCATGTCCGGCAACAGCAGCGCCCCGCCCGATCCCAGGTCCTCGTCCATGCCGTTTTCCGCCACCGCGTTGGACATGCAAAAGTAATCCGCCACGGCGAGCGTGTTTCCCGCGGTGGAGAATTTGAGAAACGAATTTCCAAAGTCGCCATTGCTGGGAAAGCCGTTGACCAGATTCGTGTCAAAAGTCCCGTTTCCAGCCAGGGCGTAGATGTTGCCTTCGCCATCCGCAGCCATCCCGGCGCCCGCACCCCAGAACGCTCCTTCGTTCCCATTGGGCGTGATGTTCAGGATGCTGGTCTGGTTGAGCGTTTGCTCGTCGTAACCGATCACCCACCCGGTGTAGGGCCGATTGTCGCAGTGCGACGCCCAGGCGGTGTAAAGCACGCCATTCAACAACAGCAGCCCGCAACGTTCCTTGTATTGCTCCGGGGCAAATACAACAGAACCCGCGCCATTCCAGCCATCGCCCGTGCCGGGATAAGTTGCCGCCACGTCCACCGGCGTGACCAGGTCTGCCCCTGTCGCCAGGTCCAGAGCATGAACGCGCTGAAAGTAGGTCGTTCCCTTCTTGCTCATCGCCACCACGAAGGTCGTTCCATTCGACCCGGCTTGACGGTCGATCACCGGCGTCGCCGTAATCCCAATCTCGGGTGTCACCTGATCGCAACTGCGCGGGTCGGAAGGCTCTTCGCCCGAAGCCAGCATCGAGACTTTCCAATAAAGATTTGTGCCGTCGGCGTTGAACGCATAGACCGAGTCATGTTCGGTGGCCACGATCAGCACATTGTGCTGGCCGGCCCCCGGAATCACCACTCCCGCCGCATAAAGCGGCTCGGCGTCCACGTTCCCGTCCACCGCCAGCGTGCGGAGCAGTCCAAAGTGGTTCGTGACGACGTTCGCCGGCGTGAGGACCTCCTCGTGCGGCGCCTGCCCCGTGCGGCTGTTGTCGTTGTGATAAGTCAACACATCTGTCATTTGGCCGCGAAGCAGCGGCCCGAATGCCAGCAGAAAGCAGGCCCAAGGCTTCCATCGAGAGTTACCGGCGCGTTTCATAATCGCTAACCTAGCTCATGGGTACGGAGCGCCGATCTCCAATCGGCCTTCAGCGGCTTCCCAGCCTTAAAGCCGGCTGCGAGTCGGCGCTCCGGACTGCCCGCATTCATGCGGGGCATGCAATTGGGCCATTTCAGGACAGCGCCGCGGCGAACTCTTGCGTTTTGGGCTGTGATTGCGCGGCAGCCTCCGCGCACAGCGGACACTCGTCCAAAACCGCCCGGACTTCGACCTTCAAGCCATGTGCCAGAAGCGGACACTCCCTGGCGATGGCCACGGCCTCGTCGAGGCCGCCGACTTCCAGCAGGAAATAGCCGCCAATGGCTTCCTTGGATTCAGCGAATGGCCCGTCAGCGACCACCCGGCCGTTTCTTGACGATACAATAATACCCTCGCGGTCCAGCGGATTTCCGCCAATGGCCTTGCCCTCCTCAGTCAACCGCTTGAACCAAGCCATCATTTGGCCGGCGAGTTGTTGTAGTTCCTCCGGCGAGAGGCCTTGGTGCCAATCTGTGCCGCGGAACATCAGCATGTATCCGTTTATCTTTGATGTGCTCATATTTTGTCTTTCGTTATGTTTTGTCTCTCGTGATGTTGTTTTGCCCGTCAGAGATATGACGAACGGGCGGGTGCGTTCAGGACATCCATCGGAACTTTTTCCTGACCAACGGGGACCCTCTCATTGGCGGGGGGAATCTCTTGCTCGCAGGTTTGAATTCTTCTCACCAGGAATGCTTTTTCGGAATTGACCTCGGCCAGTTGAAGGGCATTTCGAAAGTGACCCGCGGCGGACCGCGCGCGACCCAGCCGCGACTCGAATTCGCCGAGCACGGAGTGGAGCAGATAATAGGACTCCAGAGATTGCCGGTTATAAATCGCGCCGACCGCCTCCAGGCCCGCCCGCGGCCCTTCCACTTCGGCCAGCGCCACGGCGCGGTTCAACGCGACGATCGGCGAATCATCCAACGCCGCCAGCCGGTCATAGAGTGAGAGGATTTGCCGCCAGTCGGTGGAGGCATAGTCCTTCGCCGCACAGTGACAAACGGCAACGCCAGCCTGGAGATGATACGCCGTGAAGTCATCGCCTTGAGCGGATAGCGCGAAATGAAACATGCCCCGGGCAATCATCGGCTGGTTCCAGCGGGTCCGGTCCTGTTCCTGAAGACGAAGCAGGTTGCCCCCGTCATCCAAGCGGGCCGGGAGGCGCGCCGCGTTCAACAACATCAACGCCAGCAGCGCATGCGTCCTGGGTTGATTGCCGGCCGGATGTTCCGCCAGCAAGGTCGTCAGGCGGATGGCCTCGGAACAAATGTCTTCGCGAACCAGTTTGTCGCCGCTCGACGCCTTGTAGCCTTCGTTGAAGAGAAGGTAGAGCGTTTGCAAAACGCCATCGAACCGCCCGGTCAGGTCCGCGCCGGCGGGTATCTCGAATTGAATCCCCGCCTCGCGGATTCTTTGTTTCGCGCGCGTCAGCCGTTTGGCAATCGCCGCATCGTTGGCAAGAAATGCGCGGCTGATTTCCGTGACGCTGAACCCGCAAAGGGTCTTCAACGCGAGCGCAACCTGCGCCTCCGCCGGAATCACCGGATGCGAGCAGACGAACATCAACCGCAATCGGTCATCGGCAATTTCATGATCGCCAAAGATGGCCGCCCCAGGCGTCGAATTCTCCTGGTCCATCAACCGGGCGATTTCGGGTTCCTTGTTGCGGAAGACCTTTTCGCGCCGCACGGCGTCCAGCGCGAGGTTTCGCGAAGCCCGCATGATCCACGCGGCGGGGTTCTTGGGAATGCCGTAAAACGGCCAGGTCTGCAGCGCCCGCGCCAGCGCTTCCTGCACCACGTCTTCCGCCAAAGTGAGATGTTCGAGGCCAAAAATCCCCGTCAAGGTGGCGACCATTTTCCCCGCCTCATGACGAAAAAGGTGCTCCACCACATGGCAAACGTCCTGTGGCTCCAAGCTGTTGTTCTCGGACGGGTTCACTGGCTGCTTTTGGCAAAGACGCCCGAAATATCCCACAGCAACGGAGCCGAGTCAAACGGCGCGACAACACTGCCGCAGCCCTGGAAGGGCACGACCGTTGAGAATGGGTTGACTTATAGTTTATATTAGGCTTTGGTAAAGATGTGCCGAATGACCGGTTCGTTGAAAGCTGAGGAGGTTACGCGGCCATTGACGAGGCCACATTACTCATGAAAACGACTCGACTCTTTTTGTTGTTGCTGTTTGCATTCGCAGCGGCAGCGCGGGCGCAATTCGACTTTATCACCAATAATGGCACGGCCATCATTACGGGCTACACGGGGCCGGGCGGGGCGGTGAGCATCCCAGCCACCCTTGGCGGGCTGCCAGTGACGGAGATTCAAGGCTCCGGATTCGAGGACAAGGGGATCACGAGCGTCGCCATTTCCGAAAGCGTCACGAACATCCAGGCGCAGGTGTTCGCGCCCAATGACACGCTGACATCCTTCACGGTGGCGACCAACAACCCGGCGTATAGCAGCGCCGGCGGGGTATTATTCGACAAGAGCGGGGCGGCGCTGGTGGAGTATCCGCCCGGGGTGAGCGGGAGTTACACGATTCCAGGGAACGTGACCAGCGTTGGACAAAGTGCTTTCGCGGCATGCTACTACTTGAGCGGCGTGACGATCCCTGACAGCGTGACCAACATCGGGGCGACGGGGTTCGGATACTGCTTCGACCTGACCAACGTGACGATTCCTGCCAGCGTGACGAGCCTCGGGCCGCAGGTGTTCATCAATTGCTACAACCTGCCGGCCATCACGGTGGCGGCGGGAAACCCGTCTTACACCAACGTGGACGGGGTGTTGTTCAACAAGAACGAGACAACGCTGGTGGAATATCCGACGGGACTGCACGGAAGCTACACAATACCGGACGGGGTCATGACCATTGAGACGAACGCCTTCATTTTGTGCGACGGCCTGAGCGGGGTGACGATCCCAGCCAGCGTCACGAGCCTCGAAGACGGTGCGTTCGGGGATTGCGCGGGACTGACCAACGTGACGCTGGGCGCGGGCGTGAGCTACATTTCCACGTCGGCCTTCGGAGGTTGCACGCAGTTGACGGCGATCAACGTGGATTCGGGCAATACGAACTTTAGCTCTCTCAACGGCGTGGTTTTGAACAAAAGCCAAACCACGCTGATCCTATTCCCGCCCGGCTTAACGGGCGGCTACACAACTCCAAGCAGTGTGGCGAACATCGCTGACTATGCGTTCGAGGACTGCAAACTGACCGGCGTGATCATTTCCAGCAATGTCACCGGCATCGGGATGGATTCGTTTCAAGGTTGCGGCAACCTGACGAATGTGACGATGTCCAACAGCGTCGCGAGCATTGGGGTGTTTGCGTTTGCCGACTGCCCCAAGCTGGCGGCCGTGACCATTTCCGCAAGCGTCGGAAATCTGCCCTACGGGGTGTTTGCCTATTGCGGCCTGATCGGCGTGTATTTCGAGGGTAACGAGCCTGTGTCGGATTCGGCATTTCTGGGCGACAACGCGACGGTTTATTATTTGCCAGGGACGAGCGGGTGGGGTTCCACTTTTGAAGGTCTCACGACGGTGCTGGAGGACGCGCCGAGTCCAGACGGTTCGTTGCAGGTGACGATCCTGCCGGTTGGAGCGGTGGCCGCCGGGGCGCAATGGCAGGTGGACGGCGGGGTTCTTCAGCCAGGCGGGGCGACGGTTTTGGGCCTGTCGGTGGCGCCGCACACGGTAAGTTTCACGACAGTCAAAGGGTGGATGACGCCTAGCAATCAAATGGTTGCCATCAGCGCCAACGTCACGAACATGGCCTCGGGCGCTTATACGCAAATAGCGGCGCCGGCGTCCGATTTCAGTTTTGTCACCAACGCGGGGAGCATCACGATCACCGGATACATGGGGCCGGCGGGCACGGTGGATATTCCCTCGACGATCACCGGCCTCCCGGTGACGGGTATCGGAGCGCAGGCGTTCTCCGGTATCAGCACCGTGACGGGCGTCACGATTCCGGACAGCGTGACGAACCTCGGGGAGTACGCGTTCAGTTCCTGCACGGCTTTGGCCGAGGTGACGATTTCGGAGGGCGTCAGCAACATCGGAAGCGGGACCTTTGAGGACTGCTTCAGTCTGAGCGAAGTGACGTTTCGGGGGGCTGTGACGAGCCTTGGCGACTATGCGTTCTCCTCGTGTCCCGGTCTGAGCAGCCTGCCGATTCCCGCCAGCCTGACCAACCTGGGGCAATATGCGTTTTTTGGCTGCAACCTTACAAACGTGACGATACCCGCGGGGGTGACCAGCATCGGTGAGGCGGCGTTTCTGTATTGCAACTTTCTGCCGGCGATCGCGGTGGACCCGGCCAACCCGGCCTACGCGAGCGTGGCGGGAGTGTTGTTCAACAAAAGCCAGACAGAGCTGGTGGAATATCCGGATGGCAACCTTGAAGCATCGTATGCGATTTCCAACCGCGTCACGAGCATCGGGGACACGGCGTTCGAGGATTGCAAGCTGGCCGGCATCACCATTCCGACCAGCGTGACGAACATCGGAAATGACTCGTTCTATGGCTGCAGCCTCCTGACCAACGTCACCATCCCGAACAGCGTCACGAGCATTGGAAATGCGGCATTCGCTCAATGCAACGGCCTGACAGCCATTATCCTCCCTGCCAGCGTGACCAATCTGGGCCAGGTCCCGTTCGTGGACTGCGCCAATATGACGGCGATCACGGTGGCGGCGGGAAATTCAAACTTTAGCAGCGTCAATGGCGTGTTGTACAGCAAGGATGGAACCCTCCTCATTGAATTTCCGGGCGGCCTGGGGGGCAATTGCGTCATTTCCAACGGCGTCAAGGACATAGGTCTGGAGGCGTTCGAACAAACCCTGATCACCAGCGTGGTGATCCCCGCGAGCGTGACCAACATCGAGTTCTCCGGATTTTTCAATTGCGTGAACTTGGGAAGCGTGACCATGACGGATGGATTGACGACCATTGGGCCGGCGGCCTTTGAGAGTTGTTATGTGCTGACCAACATCGTTCTTCCGGCGAGCTTGACAAGCGTTGGGTTTTCCGCGTTCGGAAGTTGTGGCGCGCTGACGACCGTCATCGTTCCAAGCGGGGTGAGGAGCGTGGCGGACTATGCGTTTGCCTACTGCGGCAGCCTGACAGCCGCCTATTTCGAGGGGGATGCGCCGCCGGATGATTCGACCGTATTCCTCAGTGACGGCCACGCGACGGTTTACTATTTGCAGGGCGCGACCGGCTGGGGCGCGACATTCGGGACCGCGCCGACAAAGACTTTGGCGGGAATTGCCACCACGGCAAATCCGAGCGGAGGCAATGTCCCGCTGGCAGTCAGTTTCACCGCGGCAGCGGTGGATGGCGGCACCAATCCCGTGGCGAATTGGAATTGGAGCTTTGGGGACGGATCGACGAGCACGGCGCGAAATCCGTCGCACACCTACACGGCGCTTGGCGATTTCGCCACCGCGGTGGTGGAAACGAACAGCCAGGGCGTCCCGATTGCCGGCGGCGCGATGTCGATCTTGGTGGCGCCGGCGCCGGTGTTTTTGGGTGTGAGCGTGATGGGGGCGAATCTTATATTTGACGGAATCAACGGTCAATCCGGCGTCACCTATGTTGTGCTGGCGAGCACGAATCTGGCCCTGGCGTTGGGCCAATGGACGCCGGTGGCGACCAATATCTTGAGCGCAAGCGGGAATTTCTCCATCACCGTTACAAACGCATTGAGCGCAGAACTTCCGCAACGGTTTTATATTCTGCAAACGCCATGACCGGGTTCGACGCCGTTTTGACGCGGGCAAGAGGTTTACAAACCGTTGCTCTACCACTGAGCTAAACTGGCTAAACATCTTAACATAAACTACTTACAACCACACTTTTTGAGCCTATTTTCTATTTGCATACTCAATTTGTATATGGTATGTTTTTTCTGCCATGAAAACGACATTACCACCGCTCAACGAGCGCAAACCCAAAACCGACGCTGACTGGCTCAAAACACCGTATCCCAATCTCATCCGATACAGACCCAGCGGAACATATTTTGGCAGAGTCCGGGTCAATGGCAAGTTGATTCGCCGATCCCTCGAAACGCATGTGTTGAGCGTGGCCAAGGTCAAGCTGTCCGATTTCCTGCAAGATTACCGGCGGCTGGCCATCAACAAGGGCCAATCGGTCAAGGGCGAGGTCATCATCGAGTTTTTCAGAAAAGAGATCGAGGACGATGCCAACAACCAGCCACGCACCAAGCTCTACAAGCGGGAAGTCCTGATCGCCCTCAAAAAGACCTGGCCGGAGTTATATTCGAGCGAGATTGCCAGAATTTCACAAAAGGACTGCAACGATTGGGCGGCCCGCCACGGCAAAGACTACAGCCCCACCCGATTTAACGGCGCATTGGGCATTGTGCGCCGAATTTTCGACATTGCGGTGGAACATGGCTACCGGGTGGACAATCCAGCCAAGTTCGTGGACCGGCGGCGCGTGAAACCGAAGGAACTGCATTTGCCATCTCAGGCACAATTTCAAGAGATAGCCTCGCACATTGAAACGTCCGGCGCGGGACAGGCAAAGGATTGCGCCAACCTGTTTCGATTTCTGGCCTTCTCCGGCGTGCGGATTGACGAGGCCCGGCACGTTCTTTGGAGCGACGTGGATTTCGAGAAGGGACTGCTTCATGTCCGCGTCACCAAAAACAGCAAGGCCCGGTGGCTTCCGCTCAACAGCAGCCTACTGCAATTGCTGGAAAAAATGCGTGCGGCGCGTTCAGCAGAATTGCCGGAGAAACCCGTGATGCAAGTTTTCGAGTGCCAAAAATCCATAGACCGTGCCGCGAAGCTGGCCGGGGTGAAACGCATCACCCACCACGACTTACGCCATCTGTTTGCCACCCGCTGTATTGAATCCGGCGTGGACATCCCGACCGTTTCACGTTGGCTTGGTCATCAGGACGGCGGTGCGCTCTGCATGAAAACCTATGGACATTTGCGAGACGAACACAGTCAGGCCCAGGCACTCAAGGTTGCTTTCTGAGCTAACGAAAAAAGCTGAGCCACCGCCGACTCGCGACGTGAACCGCGATAGCGGAACGGAGAGCGCCAACGGCGGTTGGCTCCGGCGACTTGTTAGGCCACAGCTTCTTACTCATCGGATTTCCTCTTGGTGAATAGCTCAACTATCGTCCGTCCTGTAAGCCATCGCACCGCTTTAGCAACTATCGCTATCAATAAAAACTCCAATGATAGAACAGCCAAGAAACTCAGACTAATGGAATGGCCGCCAATAACTGAATCTTGCGCCCTATTTATCCAGCGACCAGGGCCAACATTGAATATGACTAAAACCAACGGTGGTCCAGCCAACAAAGCAACCGCAAGCCATTGCAATGGTGTAAGTGTTTTCTTTGGCATAGCGCGTCAAATGTGGCCTAACAATTATTAGGCCACAGCTTCTTACTCATCGGATTTCCTCTTGGTGAATAGCTCAACTATCGTCCGTCCTGTAAGCCATCGCACCGCTTTAGCAACTATCGCTATCAATAAAAA
>Ga0182014_10000142_pt1 | contig 83256 bp, 68 predicted proteins | sample 612S2DmetaG_FD_120489 | JGI IMG/M metagenome (GOLD analysis project Ga0182014, IMG submission 120489) | Permafrost microbial communities from Stordalen Mire, Sweden - 612S2D metaG | ecosystem: Environmental > Terrestrial > Soil > Wetlands > Permafrost | place: Sweden: Stordalen | collected...
GTCGGCGTTGAGTTTTTGCACCAGCGCCAGAAGGTCCGCCTGGGTGGTATCGGCGGGCAAGCGGTGCTCGAAGGAGCGCATGCCCACTTCCACCGTCTGGCGGGCCTTGTTGGCGACGTAGACTCTTGAGGCAGGATCGTCACCGACCAGCACGACGGCGAGGCCGGGTTGGAAGGAAAGTGCCGCGACTTCCGTTTTTATGGTTGCACGGAGCGCCTCGGCAAAAGCTTTGCCGTCGATGATGTCAGTCATGATGGGATGCCTCTGGCGTGATGATTTCAGACCGTGAAGACAACGGATTTTTTGCCGTTGAGGATGACGCGGTCTTCGAGATGATAGCGCACGGCGCGGGCCAGGACGCGGCGTTCGATGTCGCGGCCTTTGCGAACGAGATCGTCGGGCGTGTCGGCGTGGGAGATGCGTTCCACGTCCTGTTCGATGATCGGGCCTTCATCGAGGTCAGTGGTGACGTAATGCGCGGTGGCGCCGATGAGTTTGACGCCGCGCCCGTGCGCCTGATGATAGGGCTTGGCGCCTTTGAAGCCGGGGAGGAACGAGTGGTGAATGTTGATGCATTTACCGGAGAGTTTTGAGGCCAGTGCGTCGGATAGCACCTGCATGTAGCGGGCGAGGACGACGAGTTCGGATTTAGTTTCCTTCACCAGTGCCCAGATTTGTCCCTCCTGCTCCATCTTGGTGTCCTTGGTGACGGGCAGATGGTGGAAGGGAATGCCTGCGAGGTCTATGCCGGCGAAATGTTCCGGGCCGTGGTTGGAGACGATGGCTGTGGGGGTGAATGACAGTTCGCCTATGCGCCAGCGGTACAGAAGATCGACGAGGCAATGGTCGAACTTTGAAACCAGAAGCAGGACGCGGCGCGAGGTGGCGTGGTCGTTGATGGCGTGGTTCAGGGTAAAACGCTCAACGATGGGGAGGAAGTTTTCGCGCAATGTTCCGATGCTGTCGGGGTCGACCAGATCGAATGCGATACGCGCAAAAAACTTGCCGGATTCGGCGTCGTCAAACTGTTGCGCCTCGCGAATGTCGCCACCCCGTTCGAAGAGGTAGGTTGACACGGCGGCAACGATGCCAGGGCGGTTGACACAGGAGAGGGTCATTACAAAGCGCGGTTTCGACATTTTTTGAATCCTGAAGGCAGTGACGGGAGGGTTTACGGTATGCGGCGTGGCCGCTTCAACCTCGGGGTTCGAATTCCGCCGCTGCCTCGGTGAGGGCATGGTACAAAGCGCCGGCGAAACCGCGGAAGCAGGTGAGGACGAAACTGTCTTCCTCGCGCCAGAGACGGATGCCGATATGCCCCGCGAGCGTAAGGGCGGCGCCGTCCGGCGGAAAAACGCTCTCGTGCAGGTCGATGGGGACAAGCTTGGCGAGAATGGCGCGGGCGAAGGGGCCGGCGATTCTGAAGAGGCTTTGGCCGTCGCTTTGGTCGGTGAAGGCGGCCAGTTGCGCGGTTTTTTGTTCCAGCGTGGCCACGGTGGGGCCGATGGCGAGCCAGGTGTTGGGGCCGGACCAGAGGTAGGTGGTGTCTCCCGCCGTGATGCGGCGGGGGGTGAGCGGGAGCTCGATGCCCAGGGCCTGATTGAGGGCGGTGGCCTGACTCTTGAAGGCCATGAGGCTGACAACGCCGCGCGGTTCCTGCGGCTGCACGAAGGCCGTGCTGGGATAAGGGGATTTGGCGGCCTCAAGCATGCAAACGGCTCCCTTGGGGGTCATGGAAGACAGGCGGAACGACTTCGGCCAGCGTGTCGCCGTTGCGGATGGGGTCGTACACGCGGATGATTTCGCCGTGCCGCGCCGGGCCGTTGGAAAGCATGGCGAGCGCGATGGGGTGGCCAAGCGTGGGCGAGAGGGCGGCGGAGGTGATGTAGCCTTGGTCGCTGGCGGCGGTGGCCTCGGCACCTTGGGGCAGCAGGTGGCTGCCGGCGCGTAAGGTGGTTTTACGGTCCACTGGCCTGAGGCCGACCAGGGTGGGACGCGCGGGGTCGGTCAGCGCCGGGCGGGCGGCCAAAGCGCGGCCGATAAAGTCTTTTTTCTTGGAGAGGAGCTTGCCCATACCGAGGTCGTGCGCGGTAGTCTGGCCGTTGAGTTCCGTGCCGCCGGGATGGCCTTTTTCGATGCGCATCACGCCCAGCGCCTCGGTGCCGTAGGGGATGATGTTATGCTCGGCGCCTGCCTGCATGAGGGCGTGGGCGAGGGCGTTGCCGTAACGGGCGGGGACGGCGACTTCATAGGCCAGTTCACCGGAAAACGAGAGGCGGAAGAGGCGGGCCCGGGTGGCGCCGCAGATGGTGAGGTTGGCCGCACCCATGTAGGGGAACGCGGCGTTTGAAACATCGAAGGGGGCGTCGACGATTTTTTCTATCACCAAGCGCGATTTTGGCCCGGCGACGGCGATCTGCGCCCATTGGTCGGTGACGGAGATGAAGGCGACGTCGAGTTCCGGCCAGAGGATCTGGTGGCAGAATTCGAGATGCTGCATGACTTTCGCCGCGTTCGCGGTGGTGGTGGTCATGACGTAATGGTGTTCGCCGAGGCGTGCACAGGTGCCGTCGTCCATGACGAAGCCGTCTTCGCGCAGCATGAGCCCGTAGCGGGCGCGGCCGATGGCGAGGTTGTTCCAGGTGTTGGTGTAGACGGATTCGAGGAACTTCGCGGCGTCGGGGCCTTGGATGTCGATTTTGCCGAGCGTGGTGACATCACAGATGCCGACGCCGGTGCGCACGGTGTTGACCTCGCGGGTGACGGCGGCGAGCCAGTCCTCGCCGGGGCGGAGGAAATATTGCGCGCGCAACCACATGCCGGTCTCAACGAAGGTGGCGCCTTGTTCTACGGCCCAGTCGTGCGTGGGGGTGAGGCGCGCGGGTTTGAAGTGCTTGCCGCGATGCGGGCCGGCGAGCGCGCCCAGCGCAACCGGCGTGTAGGGCGGGCGCGAGCGCGTGGTGCCGGTGGCAGGAATGGTGTTGCCGGTGGCCGCGGCCATGAGGGCGAGGCCGTTGACGTTGGCGGTTTTGCCTTGGTCAGTCGCCATGCCGAGCGTGGTATAGCGCTTGAGGAGCTCGACGGAGATGAAGCCTTCCTGCTTGGCTAACGTGACGTCCGTCGCGGCGACGTCGTTCTGGTAGTCGACGAAGGCTTTTTCCTTGGCGGTGCCGGAGCGCCAGAGCGGGAGAATGTTGGGGTTGAGCCCCTGCCCGCTGGCGGTGCCGGTGACTGCCATGTTGGGCGGCAGGGCGCCGGGGATGAAGGTGGCGGTGGCCTCGTCCCACTCGGGTTTGTCGTTGAGGTGGGAGGTGAGGTGCAGGGCCGGGTTCCAGCCGCCGGACATGGCGATGAGGTCACACGGGATGGATAGCAGCGTACCGCTGGGGGTGAGAATTTCGGCGGCGGTGACGGCAAGTTTGCCGATGGCCCGGTTGAGTTGAGCGCCGCAGAAAAGGGGCGCGTCGGCTTGTGTGGCCAAAGCGTGGACCTGCGGGGAGCTGTGCGGGCGATTGTCGATAATCGCGGCGATGGTGATGCCGGCCTGGAGGAGGGCGGGGATGGTGAGTGCTGCTTCGTCATGGTTGAGTGCCAGCACGGCGGTGCTGCCTGGGGCGACGGCGTAGCGGTTGATATAGGCACGGACGGAGCCCGCGAGCATGACGCCGGGGAGGTCGTTATTGCCAAAAACCAGCGGACGTTCGATGGCGCCGGAGGCAAGGACGCTGCGGGCCGCGATGATTCTGACGAGACGCTGGCGCGGTGTGTTGGTGGAGGGCAAATGGTCGGTGAGGCGTTGCAGGGCTCCGTAGGTGCCGCCGTCATAAACACCAAAGATGGTGGTGCGGGTTAGGATTTTGACATTTTCCAGGCCGGAGGTGTCGATGGGGTTGCCGTCTGAGAGCGACTGGCCGCCGAGGGTGGCGGATTCGTCGCAGAGGATAACGCGGCCCCCTGCCCGGCTCGCTTCGCGCGCGGCCTGGAGGCCGGAGCAGCCGCCGCCGATGATCAGGACGTCGCAGAATTCGGTGGATTTCTCGTAGGTATCTGGGTCCGGCAGCCCGGCGTTGCGGCCGAGGCCGGCGGCGCGGCGGATCATCGGCTCGTAGAGTTTTTCCCAGAAGGAGGCCGGCCACATGAAGGTTTTGTAGTAGAAACCGGCGGCGAAAAATGGGGCCAGATGCGAGTTGATGCTGAGCAAATCGTGCTTGAGCGAGGGGAAGCGGTTCTGGCTGGCGGCGGTGAGGCCGTCGAAGAGTTCAGCGACGGTGGCGCGGGTGTTGGGTTCGCGCTGCGCGCCGGTGCGAAGTTCAACCAGGGCGTTGGGTTCCTCCGAACCGGCGGAGAGGATGCCGCGCGGGCGGTGATATTTGAAGGAACGGGCGACGAGTTTGATGCCGTTGGCGAGCAGCGCGGAGGCAAGGGTGTCGCCGGCAAAACCCTGGTAGGATTTGCCGTCGAAAGTGAAGTTGAGGGGCTGGCTGCGATCAATGAGGCCGCCGGTGGCGAGGCGATAGGCGGTCATGCGGCGTCTCTTGCTGATTTTACCTGGAGAATTTCGTGCGTGGCGAGGTTGCGCGTGACCACGAGCCAGGCGTGGCAGCCAGCACTGTGATACCATAGCTCCTGGTGCGGGCCGTTGGCGTTGTCGCGGAAATAGACGTAGTCGGTCCATTCCTTGGTTGGCGCGGCACCGCCGTCGGCCGGGCGGCGCACGGTGGCGTCGCCGTGGTAGGCGAATTCTTCGAGGCCGCGCGGGCCGCAATGGGGACAGGCAATGCGCATTAGTGCAGATTCGGCTGGGCGCCGACCCCTTTTTCGTCAATGAGTTTGCCTTCCGCGAACCGGTCCAGCCGGTAGGCGGCGGCGACATCGTGCGGTTCGTCGCGCGCCAGCAGATGCGCGAAGCAGTAGCCCGACGCCGGGGTGGCTTTGAAGCCGCCGTAGCACCAGCCGGCGTTGAGGTAGAGATTTTCCACCGGGGTTTTGTCGATGATCGGTGAGCCGTCCATGGTCATGTCCATGATGCCGCCCCAATGGCGCAGCAGGCGGGTGCGGCCGATCATCGGCATCAGGGCCATGCCGCCTTCACACACGTCCTCGATGGTGGGGAGGTTGCCGCGGGCTGCGTAGGAATTGTAGCCGTCGAGATCGCCACCGAAGACCAGGCCGCCTTTGTCCGATTGCGAAATATAGAAATGCCCGGCGCCGAAGGTGATGACGTTGTCGATGAGGGGTTTGAGGCCCTCGGTGACGAAGGCCTGGAGCACGTGGCTTTCGATGGGCAAGCGCAGGCCGGCCATGGCGGCGACCAATGAGGAGGCGCCTGCAACGGCGAGGCCAAGCTTTTTGGTGCCGATATAGCCGCGCGTGGTCTCGATGCCGATGGCTTTGCCGTTTTCCTGGCGAATACCGGTGACTTCGCAATTCTGGATGATGTCCACGCCCAGGCGCGAGGCGGCGCGGGCGTAGCCCCAGGCCACGGCGTCGTGCCGCACGGTGCCGCCGCGTTTTTGCAGCAGCGCGCCCTGGATCGGGAAACGGGCGTTCTCGTAGTCCAGGTAGGGGATTTTGCGTTTGAGGGTGGGCAGGTCCAGCAGTTCGGAATCGACGCCGTGCAGGCGCATGGCGTTGCCGCGGCGGGCGTAGGCGTCGCGCTGGACGTCGGAATGGAAGATGTTGAAGACGCCGCGCTGACTGACCATGGCGTTGTAGTTGATGTCCTGTTCCAGACCTTCCCACAGCTTCATGGAAAGTTCGTAAAACGGCAGGTTGCCGGGGAGCAGGTAGTTGGAGCGGACGATGGTGGTGTTGCGGCCAATGTTGCCGTTGCCGAGCCAGCCTTTTTCAACCACCGCGATGCGGCCAACGTTGTGGTTTTTGGCCAGGTAATAGGCCGTGGCGAGGCCATGGCCGCCGCCGCCGATGATGACCACATCGTAGTTCGGCGCGGGCGTGGCGTCGCGCCAGGCGGGTTGCCAGCCCTTATGGCCGGTGAGGGCCTGCTTGAGCACGGTGAGGGCGGAGTATTTCACGGCGGGGCGTCCGGCATGGGGATACTATTATTCCTGTGAGTTAAATACGGTTATGTACAAGAACTATTGCACTGTCAAACGGTATCACGGAAAAAAACTGAACCCAGGAGCGATTATGTCTAGCGATTATATCTCCAGCACCCCAGGCCGGTAGGTCTGGGCCGCCATGCCGTCATACAGCAGATAGCCACGGGGGGCGGAGGCCAGCCGGATGGTTTCCTCGATGCTCTCATGCCGGAAATGCGTGTGGCCGTGGATCCAGGCCGTGGGGACGTAAGGGGCAAATTCGGCCAGCATGTTGGAGGCGTAGGCGGGACCAATGGCGCCGGTGCGCGCGCCGAGGAAGCTGGGGCTGGGCGCATGATGCGTGACGACGAGATTTTTCGCGTGAGGTTGAGTTTGCCGCAGGTGCGCCAGCGTGGCGTGCAGCCAATGGCGGGAGTCCCGGTGGAGGGCGAGCACTTCCGCTGGAGCCAAACGGCCCTCCGCGCCATGGATCATGGCATGGTCATTCAGGCGCCGCGCCGCCGCCGCCATGGCGGCGGCCACGTCGCCGTGCAGCGCGTAGTCGGTCCAGAGCGTGCAGCCCAGCACATTCAGGCGATGGCCCGAAAAACTGAAACTGGCCACGGTGTTTTCTAGAAAATGCACGCGGCCGTGCGTCCGCGCGGCTGCACGGCGCAGCGCCGGGACGAGATGCGCGATGTCGTGCTGGTAGAATTCGTGATTGCCGGCGACGTAGATGGCTGGTGCCTGCAAAAACTTTGCTACCTGCTCGGCATACTCAATGCCGCGCACCCCGCCATGAATGTCGCCCGCCAGAACGATGAGATCCACGGCAGGAAGATCGTGCAGCAAGGGACCGCTCCGGGGCTGTGCGGGGAAAGCGCTGTGGCGCGTGCGGAAACGCGCCCAGCCCGGTATGGCAAAGCGAAAGCGGTCCATCTCCAGATGCAAATCGCTCATATAGAGAATGCGGATCATTACTTCAGGCCGCGGAGCAGCAGGAATAAAAATCCGGTGGCGAACAGGAGAGTGAAAAACTGCCATATCCGCAACGGCGTGAACGGCAACGTCCGGCGCGGCGTTAACGCCGGCTCGGACGCATTGATGAGGCCGAGTTGCAGGGCGCGCGCGAATTCGCCGGCATCGGCGTAACGCGCGGCGGGTTTGGGAGCCAACGCGCGGGCGAGACACTCACCGAGGAAGGGAGGCAGGTCCGGGCGCAGGCGGGATAGCGGCACGTTCTCACGCTGGCCGAACGGGTAGGCCCCGGCGGTGAACATGCGGTAGATCGTCACAGCCAGGGCGTACACCTCGGTGCGTGCATTGGCGGCTACCCCGTGCAACAGCTCGGGCGCCATGTAGCGGATGGTGCCGCCGGGTCTGGTAGCGTCCGCGGTGTCTATGCCGGGCAGATACGCCAGGCCAAGGTCAAGCAGCCGGACCTCGTTGGTTCCCGCCAGCAGCATGATGTTTTCGGGTTTGATGTCGCGGTGAACGATCTGGATGGCCGCCAGGTCCTGCACCGCCTCGCAAAGTTTTAGCGCAATGCCTATGCCTTCGGGCAGGGAGGCGGCGGGACCTCGATGCAGGCGCGCCTCCAATGTTTCGCCCTTATACAGCGGCATGACCAGATAGAGGCTGGAGCGGCGCTCGGGTGGAAGGTCCAGATACTGGGCGACGGAGCTGCCGCGCACGGTGGTGCCGATCCACGCCTCGCGCATGAAGCCGGCGGCGAAAATCTCGTCCTGCAGCATCGCCGGGAGCGGAATTTTTAACGCCACCTCGCGCTTGCCGATGGTGTCGTAGGCCGCCTTGAGCATGGTGTAACGGCCGCGATACAGGGTCTTGCCCAGCTCAAAGCCATCCCACACGTCGCCGTCACGTGGCGCGGGGCGTAACGGCAGGTGGGTCAATTCCTGGGTCTGCGGGGCGCCGGCGGGCGGGGTGATGACGATGTCCAAAACCATGAGGGTGATGTCATCGGCTGGCGAGGTGGCAATGGCGGCCAGCAAGGTTTGCGCGAGTTGTTGCGGGCCGGCCGGGGCGGCGGCAAGCTGGGGGGTTAGTTTGGCCTGGATAGCGTCGGCGGTTACATCCTCCACCCCGGCGATGAGGATGTAGCGGTCGGCGGGTTGGGCCTCCTCCTCGGTGAACTCGGCGATGAATTCAGCGTCTAGCCCGATGGCGCGGCGGGGGACACGGGTGCTGCCGGGCTGTGCATGGTCGCGCATGAGGGGGGTAAGCGTTTGCCCCCGGTAGCGGAAAAGCAGGCAGGCGCCGATCTGCGCCACACCGATCCGGCGCTGGTTGAAGAGCAGCGCGCTGAGTGAAACCGGCGCGGGCGGGCGGGCTGAATCCGTGCGGCTCTGGCTGAACAGCCAGTCGTTGATGGCGGTCAATGCCAGGCTGGCGGCGCGCGGGGCGGAGAGTGTGCGCTGTGCGCCGAAATACCCCTCGGCCAGCGTATGCACGGTCAACTGGGCGGACGTGGCGCCCCCCGTTTGCCGCGGCAATGGATGCGTGCTGGCCAGGGTGGCGAGGATGCCGCGTTCCTCATGGGCGAAGGCCGCGCCCTCGTAAACGGCGTAAAAATGCCGGGATGTACCGGGGGCCGTGGTGGCGGCAAAACCTGTGGCGATCCGCCAGCCACCGCTGGAAACTTCGGGATCAGGCATTGCGGGAGACGGCACGGGAAGGGCTTCCGCCGGATTTGACCATGGGCCGAGCGGACCATGAAACCGGCGGCCGGGCAAGAAGTCTGGGCATTATTTTGCCATGGCGGCCCGGAATGCGCGCCAGCCGCCGTGATGGGTGATGTCCTTGGCCCCTTCCAGGGCATAGGCCTCGCAGAGAAAGCCGGGGTGCTCGCTGCCATCAGCCAGCGTGACCTTGCCGATGCCCATGGGAGTGGGCAGCGCCGCGACAAAGCGGCCAAAATTCTCCGGGGACAGGGACCAGACCTCAACCGCGATGCCGGCACCCGCGAAGCCAGGGGTGCGTGCCAGCCCTGGCTTGGGCGGCGTGGTGGGAAGGGCGAAGAGTTTGTAGTCCGGCGCGGTGAGCGTGCTGGAGACAAGTTTGGCATCCAGCGCCGTGAGTTCGTGGTTGAGCACCATGCCGGAGAGATGCGCGCCCGCGACGACCAGTTTGAGGTCCTGCGCGGGCGGCGGGGCCAGGCGCGATTGGGGGATTGCGCGGTCCTTGCCGGAGCCGGTGGCCAGGGCGATGTGCAGGGTGTCGGCATAGGCGGCCAGCGAGGCTTCAGAAAAACCGGGACCGATGAGGGTAACACCAAGCGGCAGACCGTCCGGCCGGAAGCCCGCCGGTAGCGCAATGGCGGCGAGGTCAAGCAGGTTGACGAAATTGGTGTAGAGGCCGAGCTCCGCATTGGCCGCGATAGGGTGATCCAACATCTGGGAGACGGTAAAAATGGTGGGGGTGGTGGGCAGCAGCAGGGCGTCGACTTTGGCCAGTTCGGCCTGGGCGGTGCGGCGCAGCGCCTGGATGCGATAGATGTCCGCAAAAGCATCGGCGGCGGAGAATTTTTCCGCGCCAGCAATGATCGCCCGCACCACGGGATGGATGCGGGCGGCCGAGGTTTTGAAAAACGGCTTTATGGCGGCCAGGCGCTCGGCGACGAAGGCGCCGCCGTAGAGGGCTGCGGCGATGTCGCGGAAGGGGGTGTAGTCGAACGCCGCCAGCTCCCAGCCGAGTACTGCGGCCTGGGCAATGGCGGCATCGTAGAGCGCGGCGGCGGCGGTATCGCCCGCAAAATCGCGGTCCGGCGCGCGCAGAATGCCGATCCGGGGCTTTTCGGGCAAAGTGATGGTCGTCACGGCGCGGGAATAGGCATCGCCCGCATCCGGGCCTTCGGCGGCGTGCAGGACTGCCATGGCGTCCGCCGCGCAGTTGGTGAAGATGCTGATGCAATCGAGGCTTTTACAGGCGGGGACGACGCCGGTGGTGGGAATGCGGCCGATGGTGGGTTTGAGGCCGATGATGTTGTTGAAGGCGGCGGGGACGCGGCCGGAGCCGGCGGTATCCGTACCCAGGGAGAACACCGCCAGACCGGCGCCCACGGCCACCGCGGAACCGGAGGAGGAGCCGCCGGAGATGTAGTCCGGGTGGAACACCGAGCGCGGGGCGCCGTGGGGCGAGCGGGTGCCGTTCAACCCGGTGGCGAACTGGTCCAGATTGGTTTTGCCGAGCAGAATTGCCCCGGCGGCGCGGAGCCTGGCGACGGCGGTGGCGTCAACCGCCGGGGTATAAGCGAACTCCGGGCAGCCGGCGGTGGTGGGCATGCCGGCAACGTCGATATTGTCCTTCACCACGTAGGGGATACCGAACAGCGGCAGAATATCAAGATCGGCTGGCTCCAGCGCCGTGGCTTCGGCGAGGATCAGGTTATCGTTTGGCCGCGAGATGAATACGGCTTTGTCCGGATAGGCCTCGATGCGGGCAAGTAATTCCGTGACGAGCTGCACGGGCGTGAGGCTGCCGTTGCGGTAAGCGGCGTGGATGGTGGAGATTTCGAGCGGATGGGGGATCATGTGGCGATGACACCTATGCGTTGGCCGGCGCGAACGACCTGGCCTTTGATACCGGCGAGGCTTTGGACCGTGCCGGAAGCGGGGCTGCGGACTTGCACTTCCATTTTCATGGATTCGATAATCATGACTGGATCGCCGGCCTGGATGGTGTCGCCGGGCCGCACGAGAACCTGCCAGATGCTGCCGGGAACCGGGGCAGCGATGGCGCGGCTGCCTTGGGGGAGCGGCAGTTCCTCCGGCGGCGGTTCGCTCTCGGCTTCCTCGAAGGTGTTGAGGCCTTTTGCCGCCCAGTCCGCGCGCTCCGCGGCGAAGGCGGCACGCTGCATGGTTTGGAAAGCCTCGATGGATGATGCATTGGCGGAACAGAAGGCTTTGTATTCGTGCAGGGAGAAGGAGGTTTCCTCGATCTTTAATTCGTACTTTCCGTGCAGGAATTTCTCCCTCGCGTCGTCGAGTTCCTCGTTGGTGACTTCGAAAAAACGTATCTGGTCGAAATGACGCAACAGCCACGGATGACCGGGAGCGAACGGAGGGGTTTCCCGGTGGGTATTCCAGACCTGGATGGTGCGGCCGAAAAGCTGGTAGCCGCCGGGGCCTTCCATGCCGTAGATGCACATGTAGGCGCCGCCGATGCCCACCGCGTTTTGCGGGGTCCAGGGGCGGGCGGGATTGTATTTGGTCGTGACCAGCCGGTGGCGCGGGTCGTATGGGGTGGCAACCGGGGCGCCGAGGTAGACATCGCCCAGGCCAAGAACGACGTAGGCGGCATCGAAGATGATGCGTTTTACAGCCTCGATGCTCTCCAGCCCGTTGATGCGGCGGATGAACTCGATGTTGTCCGGGCACCAGGGGGCGTTGGGGCGGGTGGTCTCCTGGTATTTGCGCATGGCCAGTTGGATTTGCGGATCGTTCCAGGAGAGCGGGAGATGCAGGATGCGGCTGCGCACCACCATGTCCTCGGGCGCGGGCAGCGTGGGCAGCAGGGTGTTCACGGCATCCATGACCGCGTTGCGGGAGATGCGCGTGGAATCAAAATGAATTTGCAGGCTGCGAATGCCTGGCGTGAGGTCGATGATGCCGGGAATGGCGGCGGCACCGAGGGCATCGCGCAAGGCCTGCACGCGCAGGCGCAGTTCGAAATCCAGCTTCATCTCGCCGAATTCGATAAGGATGTCTTCGTCGCCGGCGCGACGGATGGCGATGCCGTTTTGTGATGTGAGAATCGCGGGTTCGTTGTCGGCGGCGATGAATTTTACCTTATCGCCAGGACGGAGTTGACCCATTTTCCAGAGATCGGTTTTGGTGATGACGGCGGGGCAGACGAAGCCGCCCAGCGAGGGACCGTCCGGCCCGAGCAGGATCGGCATGTCGCCGGTGAAATCTATGGCGCCGACGGCGTAGGCGTTGTCATGGATGTTGGAGGGATGCAGCCCGGCTTCGCCGCCATCAGCGCGTGCCCAGGCGGGTTTTGGGCCGATCAGGCGGATGCCGGTGCGGGCGGAATTGTGGTGGACCTCGTAAGTGGCGGTGAAGAGGGTTTCGATATCCGCGGGTTGGAAGAAATCCGGGGCGCCGTGCGGGCCGTAGCGTACGGCGATTTGCCAATCATGCGTGAGGTCCACTAGTTCAGGCAGCATGGAGGCGGTTGTGGGGGCGCGGGCGAGGCGCAAGGTGTCACCCGCGCGGAGCACGCCGCCGGTGTGGCCGCCGAAGCCGCCTAGCGTAAAGGTGGCCGTGCTGCCGAGGTATTCCGGCGCGGCGAAGCCCCCGGCGACGGCGAGATAGCTGCGCTGCCCGGGACCTTCGATGGTGCCGAGAGTAAGAACTTGCCCCGCCTGCACGGGAACGGCGGTGTTATGCGCGATGGCGACGCCATCCAGCGTTGCCTGCATCGCGGCACCGGTGAGCGCGATGCTTGCGGGCGCAAAAAATTGCAACGTCGGGCCGGTGAGCGTGAGTTCCAGCGCCGTGGTGCCGGGAGGATTGCCGAGCAGCATGTTGGCGGCGGCGAAACTTTTGTCATCCATCGGGCCGCTTGGGGGGATGCCCACTTCCCAGAAACCCAGCCGGCCGGGGAGACTTTGCAGGGAGGATTGCGCGCCGCCATCCAGCACCGCGACACTTTGCGGCTGGTAGGCGTAGCTGGCCAGAGTTTTGGTGGTCATGGTGCCGTCGCGGAAATCCGGCAGGTTCAGAATTTTATAGCAATAATCAGCGTTGGTTTCTATGCCGCTGATGTCCGAGGCTTGCAGCCCGGCGCGTAGATTGGCAATCGCGGCCTCGCGCGTGGGGCCGGTGGCGATGAATTTGGCCAGCATCGGGTCATAGAACGGCGAGACGGTGGCGCCCGATTCCACCCAGGTATCCACACGCAAGCCGGGCGGCGGGGTGAAGTTGGTGATGACGCCGCTGGATGGACGAAAATCTTCCGCTGGAATTTCCGCGTAAATGCGCGCCTCGATCGCCGCCCCATTGGCGATGAGGGAGGCTTGTGATGGAAGTGTGAATTCTCCCGCGGCCTGGCGGATCATCCATTCCACCAGGTCAACGCCGAACACCGCTTCAGTGACGCCGTGTTCGACCTGTAGCCGTGTGTTCACTTCCAGGAAGTAAAATTTTTGCGCCTCGGCATCGTAGACGAATTCCACCGTGCCGGCAGACTCGTAGGCCACGGAAGCCGCCAGGGCGACAGCGGCGGATTGAAGTTGTTCCAGGGTTTCAGGTAAAATATTCGGTGCGGGTGTTTCTTCTATGACTTTCTGGTTGCGCCTTTGCAGGGAACAGTCGCGCGCGCCAAGGGCGACCACATTACCTTTGCCGTCACCGAAAATCTGCACTTCGATATGGCGTGCCCTGGCGACATATTTTTCCAGGAACAACGCGGCGTTGCCAAAATTGTTTGCGGCAAGCCGCCTGATGCTCTCGAACTTCTCCTCCAGCTCCGCGGCCGTATGGCAAAGCACCATGCCGATGCCGCCGCCGCCGGCGGAGCTTTTCAGCATGACCGGATAAGTGATGTTTTCGGCCTCGGCCAGAGCCTCCGCCGCCGTGGCGATGAGGCCGGAGCCGGGGAGCATGGGCACGCCGGCTTTTTCAGCCAGGGCGCGTGCGGTGTGCTTGAGGCCAAACTCCTGCAAATGCGTTGGGCCAGGGCCAATGAACACAATACCTTCGGCGGCGAGACGCTGGGCGAACTCCACGCGCTCGGAGAGAAAACCGTAACCTGGATGCACGGCCTGCGCGCCGGTTTGTTTGCAGGCGGCTATAATGGCCTCGATGTTGAGATAGCTCTGCGCCGCGGCGGCGGGGCCGATGTGCACGGCTTCATCAGCGGCGAGCACGCCGGGGGAGAAACGGTCGGCATCGGAATAAACCGCCACCGAGGCGATGTTCATCGCCTTGAGGGTTTTACAGATGCGGAGCAGGATTTCACCGCGATTGGCAATGAGAACTTTGGTAAACATGATTTAACCGCCTGCGAGACTTAGGCTTCGGAGATGATGATACGAATTGGCGTCGGGTTGAAGCCGTTGCACGGATTGTTGACCTGCGGGCAGTTGGAGATGAGCACGAGCACATCCATTTCCGCGCGCAGTTCCACATAACCGCCGGGTTCGGAGACGCCGTCATCGACGGTGAGTTCACCGTTCGGGCGGATCGGCACGTTCATGAAGAAGTTCACGTTGGAGACGAGGTCGCGCTTTCCCATGCCGTATTTGCCTAGCTCGGTCAGGAAATTTTCGCGGCAGGCGTGCATGAAGCGGGTCTCGTGGCCAAAGCGTACAGTGTTGGATTCGCAGGAACAGGCGCCCGCATTGGTATCGTGAAAGCCGCAGGTGTCGGCGATGATGCGCACCATGGCGCGGCCTTCATTGGAGAGCAGGATGGAGCCGGTTTCCAGGTAGAATTTGCCGCCGGTGAGGGCTTGCGCCGCCAGGGTGTCCTGCGCGGAGTAGCGTTCGCTGGTGTCGTGCGCATTGTAGAAAAGCGCATCCACGGCCTGCTGACTTTCCAGATCGACGATGCGCATGATCTGGCCTGGTTTCAGCGTCGCGGAATAGGGGGCGCGGGCGGGAACGGTGATGTCGGAAAGAATGGTCATGCCGCGAAAGCCTCGTCGGTGTTGATGAAGCCGCGCATGCCTTCATCGGTGAAATGACGGCAGAGATCGGCCTCGCCGGGCGGTGAATGGCTAATGGCGAATTCGATGGCGCCCGTGGCCGTTGTGACAGGGCTGAGCGCGTGCGGCGTGTTGGAGAGGGCAACGAGCAGGTTCTGCTCGGCGCGTAGTTCCACCATGGCGCCGGGTGGTGGCGCGCCTTGATAATGCATGCAGCCTTCTGCATCAGTGCCTATTTTTGAGAACAGGCTGAGTGCGGGGCCGACGTCCTGCCGGGTGAGGCCGAACTTCGCGGCGGCAAGGCGCAGATTGTCGCGCCCGTTACGGCCCGCGCCGGATTGTGCCGGGGAGTTGGGGCCGATGATGCTGTCGTGCCCGGCGCCGGTGTCGGCGGTGATGGAGGCGAGGACGCGGCCCATGTCGGAGAACAGCACGCGGCCAGCGGTAAGGTTGGTGGTCCATTGCAGTTTCACGGTGTCACCGGCGTTATAGCGCTCGGAGATATCGTCGGCATTCCAAAGGAACAACGCGGCGCCGGGTGTGCCGGAAGAGTTGGTGATGCGGATTGTATCGAAGCGCTTGAGCCGCAGCGCAACGTAACAGCCGGGGGGGATGGAATCACTTTTTCGGATACTGGCAGGCGATAGCGGTTGAGTGTCTGGCGGTGCGGGCGGCATGGCTGCGCGGGCGCGGGCGGCCTCCTGCAAGGCTTCGTAGCGGGCGCGGTATTGCGCCGGCGTGAGTTTATCGAGGTCGAGCATAAGGCTACTCCAATTCAAGCAATTTTTAGTTTGTCCGGTGTTGCCGTCTGGCGGGCGCGCACGGGAATGTCATGCGTGATGCGGGCACCTTTCCCCGGTTCATCCGGAGAGGGGCGTTCCAGCACAATGACGCGGGTACCGAGGCGGAAGGCTTCGGAGATGTCGTGCGTCACCATCACGATGGTCATTTTTGTTTCTTCCCATAATCGCTTGGTCAGAACATGAATGTCCGCGCGCGTGCCGGGGTCCAGCGCGGAAAATGGTTCGTCGAGCAACAGCACGCGCGGCTTGGCCATGAGTGCCTGCGCCAGGGCCAGGCGCTGCTGCATGCCACCGGAGAGTTGTGCAGGATAAAGCGGTGCGGCGGCGCGTAGGCCGACATGTTCGAGCATGGTGCGGGCATCCTCGATGGCTGAACGCCGGCGCGCGCCGAAAAACTTACCACAGACGCGAGACGATCGCAGTTCCAGCGGCAGAAGAATATTGCCCAGCACGGTGAGATGCGGAAATACCGAATAGCGCTGGAACACCACGCCGCGATCAACCGTCGGCTCGCGTGAAAGCGGTTTGCCGTCCAGCAATATACTTCCGCGCGAGGCGTGCTCCTCGCTCATTAACATGCGCAGCAGCGTGGTTTTGCCACAACCGGACGGGCCAACGATAGAGACAAAACTACCTTCGGCGATATTGATGTTGAGCCGCTCCAGAACGATGCGATTATCGTAGATCTGCCAAACGTCCTTGACTTCAATGACATTCATTGTGACTTCGCTCCCGCGAACCAAGGAAACGCAATGCGCTGCAAGAGGCGGAGCAGGATATCGAACAGGAATGCGAGCAGCGTGATCCAGAGCACATAGGGAATGATGATGTCCATCGCAAAGTAGCGTCGTACGAGAAAGATGCGGTAGCCAAGGCCGTCCTGCGCCGCGATGGCTTCCGCTGAGATCAGATAAATCCAGGCTGGACCGAGAGAAAGCCGAAGTGAGTCGATGAGGCGGGGCAGCATTTGCGGCACCACGACGCGCAGTGCGATCTGCCAGCTCGACGCGCCCAGCGTCTGCGCCTTGATCAACTGCGCTTTGGGCATTTCCTCGACGCGCATGAAGAGATCGCGGATCATGTACGGAGCCGTGCCGATGACGATGAGGGTAACTTTCGCGGCCTCGCCGATGCCGGCAACGATGAAGAGGATGGGCAGAATCGCCAGCGGCGGCACCATGGAAAACGCCGCGATGAAGGGCACGAACATACGGCGCAGATAGGGCACCATGCCAACTGCGATGCCAACGACAAAGGCGATGCTGATGGCGATGGCAAGACCTTCACCAAGGCGCTGCAGGCTGGCGAGCGTGTCGCTCACCATCAGGTAGTCGCCGGTCGCCATGTCCTGCGTGAAGGCCATGAGTTTGACCGCGGCCACCATTTTGCCAATGCTCGGGAGCAGCCTGTCATCCGGGTTGGCCGCGAGCCTGATCGCCGAAGCGATCAGGTATAGCACAACCACCGTAACGAACGGGGCGGCGGCGAGCAACCGCGCGCCACGCCGGCCCGGATGCAGGTTGATGATGCGCATCAGAGCGACTTTGCGGCCGCCATTGCCATGTAGTCGGCGTTGAAGCGGAACATCACGTTCTTTGGATCACCCATGATGTGGCCGCCAGGAAACTCGATGCCGACGACATCTGGTGAGGTTGCCCCCTGCCCCATCAGGCCCTGTGCGAAGAGGAACTTGCGGACGTATTCCATGGTGGTGATGAGGCTGCTGCCGCGGGTGAAATCAGCCGCATTGGCGGGGTCCGAGAAAAGATGCGTGGTGGCCAGCTGGCTGGCGAATCCGGCGTAATCCGTGCCGGAAAGTTTGCCCATTTCCGTCTGCGCGGCTTTTGCTTTGTCTGTATCGGCGAGCATGATACCCAGCGTTTCGTACCAGATACCACAAAGTGCTTTGGCGAACTCGGGATGCGCGTTCAGCGTCTTGGTATTGACGATGACGAGGTCGAGAATTTCGCCTGGAATCTGCGACGAATTGAAGACGTTGTGCGCCGATTTGTTCTGCATGATCTGCTCGACAATCGGGTTCCAGGTGACGACGGCGGTAACTTCCGGTGTAAGGTATGCGGCTGCCATGTCGGCGTCTGATGTATTAACGACTTTGACGTCACGCTCGGTCATGCCGTGCAGTTGCAGACCGCGATCCAGCAAGTATTGCGAGACGGAATATTGAACAATGTTGATGCTCTGGCCTTTGATGTCGGCAAAGCTGGTTTTGTCCTTCAGGATCACGGCGTCGTTGCCGTTGGAATAGTCGCCGGTGATGATGGAGGTGGAATCCACGCCGCCGACGGCAGGCACGGCCAGTGTATCCATATTGGTGATGGTCAGAGCGTCGAAGCCACCGGAGGTGTACTGGTTGATGGAGGTGGAGTAGTCATTCACCTCCACGACGTCAATTTCTATGCCGTATTTGTCGGCCCATTTTTTCACGATGCCGTTTTCCGCTGCCCAGGGCCAGGGCATCCAGCCGACGTAGATCGTCCAGGCCAGGGTAAATTTCTTTTTTGCCTCGGAACGCGCCGGCGCAACGCCAGACGCAGCGGCGATGGAAGCGATCGCCGCGCCAGATTTCAGGAAGCTTTTACGTGTTAGCATATGTAATCCCCTATCGTTGAACCAAACGTCTTCACCGATCCGAGGGTACGTGAGAGAGCTGACGCGTACCCACGCATCCATGCTCTCCCGGGCTTTTGTCCCGCCGTGCATCAATGCGGATGTCTCCCGCATGACCGCCGCTCTCGGACCAGCACCGGGAAAACGTCCCGGCCGGAACCCTAGCGGCCTATGAGCTAGCCAGAGCGAAATTCGTGCCAAACTGTGGCACCATAGGTTTGCCCATAAATCAGCAACTTCCATCCGACACCTTTCCTGTATGGCGATTAACTGCACGCTGGCCGCCCAATTTTTAAGCAAGTACTGATTTGTTCGGCTCCCGTCTAAAACGAGCCTTGACGTGGCCAGACATCTTAAAGCCGCCACCCGCTCAGCCTGGGGGGATGAAGTTCATTTTCCTTAATAGTGGCTTGCCCCCCGTCGCCGGACCGCCGGAAGTTAGAGTTTTCGGCAGGATGACTACCGCCTTTCCTTCTCAATTATGCAACAGCCTGCCGCGCCCAGTGCACGATCTGACCGGCCGTCATCGCCCCGGCGTTTTGCTTCAGCAGCACGCCGTCCTTAAACAGCAACAATGTGGGAATCGCCCGCACACCATGGCGGCGCATGGTCTCCGGCGCGGTATCGCCGTTTAATTTCAGCAGCCGCGCCGATCACGGTAATCCGGTCATCCGGCCGCGACTGCCCAGATATTTCATACGCCATCAAAGCCCCCCTAATCCGGCGCCCCAAACAATGATTTCAACCCTGGAAGCACCTCCGGTCATGATTTTGCCCTTGCTTATATATTCATATATTCGTATATACGCAAATATGAAAGTAGATCCCGACCTGATGCACACCGCCGCCGGGCAAGCCAGTGAAATGCTCAAATCCCTGGCCAACCCCCACCGGCTGATGATCCTGTGCCAACTCATCGACTCTGAGCATTCCGTCGGCGACCTCGCTGCCTTCCTGGATCTGCGCAGTTCCACCGTCTCCCAGCACTTGGCCCTGCTGCGTCGCGACGGCCTGGTCGCCTCCCGGCGCGACGGCCAGACCATCTGGTACGGCCTCTCCAGCCCACAGGCGCAAAAAATCCTGGAAACTCTTTTCCTGCTCTACTGTGCCCCGCAGACCGCAAGTACGGAACCTGCCGGCAGCATCTGTGCCCCCAATTCCTCCTCTCCCCAAACCATTACCTAGAAAGGCTAAAAAATGTTCTTCGGCTCAAAAAAATCCGACCTGCGCGAATTCACCCCGGCGGAACTGCGTGACGCGATCACGGCAAACACCGTCACCGTGGTGGATGTCCGCGAGGCCGGGGAATTCGCCAGCGGCCACATCCAGGGCGCGGTGCTCTTCCCGCTTTCCAGCTTCAACCCGGCATCCCTGCCGCAGGACCCAGCGCGCCCCGCCGTCCTGCATTGCGGCATCGGCAAGCGCTCCCGCGCCGCGGCGGAAATGTGCAGCAAAGCCGGCGTTGAAATCGCCGGCCACCTCGCCGGCGGCATCTCCGCCTGGGCACAGGCCGGCCTACCGGTCGTCCGGGGCTGACCATCCTACCGAGCCGCGCCTAACATCAGGAAACGTCACATGCGCGTCATCTCTCTGGCACTCGCCGCCTGCCTCACGGCAGGCCCGGCCGCCGCCCAGGCTCCGGCCAATTTCACCGTTGCCACCGGGCTGATCACCGACCAGAAGGCAGTCTTCGCCACGGTGGAGAGCGCGCATGTGGTTCCCGCCCGCGCCCGTCTGGGCGGCACCATCGTCACCCTTTCCGTGCAGGATGGCGACACCGTTACCGCGGGCCAGACCCTCGCCCTCGTCGCCGCCCCAGCCATGGCGCAGCAGTTGCAGGCGCTGGACGCCAACATCACCGGCCAGCGCGCGCAACTGGCCCAAACCAACATCGACCTTGCGCGCGCCCAACAGCTTATCCATAGCGGCGCCATCGCTCGCTCCACCCTGGACCAGGCGCAAACTGCGCAAAGCGTCGCCTCCAGCAGCCTTAAATCACAAATCGCCGCCCGCGGTGCCCTGGCCCAGCAGATCGCCGAAGGCGCCGTGCTGGCACCTGTCTCCGGCCGCGTGCTGCTCACCCCGGTCACCCAAGGCACCGTCGTGGTCAGCGGCGACACCATCGCCACGATCGCCCAGCAGGATTACGTCCTGCGCCTCGACGTGCCCGAATATCACGCCGATTTTTTGCACGTGGGCGACCCTGTCCGCATCGATAACGGCAACGGCGGCACCCCCGCATTCGGCAAAATCACCCTGGTTTACCCGCAAATCCAAAACGGCCAGGTCGAGGCCGACGCCACCGCGCCCAACATCGGCAGCTATTTCACCGGCCAGCGCATCCAGGTCTGGGTTTTTGCCGGCCAGCGCCCCGGCCTCGTCATCCCCGCCTCCTTCATCGAATCCCGCTTCGGCCTGGATTACGTCGATCTGCAAACCAAGAACGGCCCGCCAATCGCGGTGCCAGTGCAGTGCGGCACGCCGCAGCCCACCCCCGCTTTGCCTGACGGCGTGGAAATCCTTTCCGGCCTGCATCCCGGCGAAGTCCTTACCGCCCCGGCCGCGCCATGAACCTCGGCATCTCCGGCGCACTGACCAAGCGCTTCATCCGCTCGCCTCTCTCCCCGCTCTTCCTCATCGCCGCGCTGATAGCCGGCATGATCGCGCTCATCACCATCCCGCGCGAGGAAGACCCGCAAATTCACGTCCCGATGGTCGACGTCATGGTCAACACCGACGGCCTGAAGGCCGGCGACGGCGTTGAACTCGTCACCAAGCCGCTGGAAACCATCCTGCGCGCCATCCCCGGCGTCGAGCATATCTACAGCACCAGCGTCGACAACCACGTCACCGTCACCGCCCGCTTCCTCGTCGGCACCAACGAGGACAAAGCCGTCCTCCTGGTCAACGACAAAATCCGCGACAATCTCGACCGTATCCCCATCGGCATCCCCGTACCCCTGATCGTCGGCCGCGGTATTGACGATGTCGCCATCGTCACCCTCACCCTCACGCCAAGACCCGCCGCCGCATCGCAGTGGGACGAAGCCGGCCTGACCCAGCTTGCGCAAAAACTCCAAGGCGAGCTCATCAAAGTTCCCAACGTCGGCCTCACCTACATCGCCGGCGAAGACCCCGAACAAATCCGCATCGAACCCGATCCGGAAAAACTCATGCTCTACGGCGTCACCCTGCAGCAGCTCGTCGGCCGCGTGCAGGAAGCCAACCAAACTTTTTCCGCCGGCATGATGCGCAACGATGGCCAGATGCAGGGCGTGGACGCCGGCCACACCCTCACCGGGGTGCCGGACATCGGCCTGCTCCTCGTCACCACGCGCGACAATCGCCCTATCTATGTGCATGACGTCGCCCAGGTCGTCTTTGGCCCCGCCCCACTGGAACAACGCGTCTGGGCGCTCAACCGCACGCAGGGCGGCTGGAACCAATCCCCCGCCGTCACCCTCGCCATCGCCAAAGTCAGCGGCGCCAACGCCGTCACCGTCTCGCAAGCCGTGCTCGCGCAGGTCAAAATCCTGCAAGGCCAGCTCATCCCCGCTGACATCAACGTCCAGATCACCCGCGACTACGGCCAGACTGCGACGCAAAAAGCCAACGAACTGCTGTTCCATCTCGCCGTCGCCACCGTCTCCATCGTCGTCCTCATCGGCTTCGCGCTCGGCTGGCGCGAGGCCGCCGTCACCGCCGTGGTCATCCCCACCACCATCCTGCTCACCCTCTTCGCGGCTGAAATGATGGGCTTCACGATCAACCGCATCTCCCTGTTCGCGCTCATCTTCTCCATCGGTATTCTCGTCGACGACGCCATCGTCGTGGTCGAAAGCATCACCCGCCATTGGGCGATGAATGACGGCCGGCCTCGCCTCCAGGCCGCCATCGAGGCCGTGGCCGAAGTCGGCAACCCAACCATCGTCGCCACCCTCACGGTGGTCACGGCACTACTGCCCATGCTCTTCGTCAGTGGCCTCATGGGCCCCTACATGTCGCCCATCCCGGCGGTCGCCTCCGCCGCCATGGCGTTCTCCTTCTTCGTCGCCCTCATCATCGCCCCCTGGCTGATGATGAAAATCGCCGGCAAGGAAGGAAACGCGACAGCCCATCCCACCGAGAGCCGGCTGTCACGCCTCTACATCCGCCTCGCCACGCCAATTCTGAAAACCCGCAAGACTGCGCTGCGTTTTCTGCTATTGGTCGGCGTCGCCACGCTGCTCGCCTGCTCGATGTTCTATTTCGACCTCGTCAAGGTCAAACTCCTGCCATTTGACAACAAATCCGAGCTGGACGTCGTCCTCAACCTTGCCCCCGGCGCCTCGCTGGAGGACACCGAGCGCACCCTTTTCGCAGCCGCGCGGATCGCCGGTCAGGTGCCGGAAGTCACCTCCATGCAGGTCTACGCCGGTACCGCCGCCCCCTTCGACTTCAACGGCCTGGTCCGCCACTACTACGCCCGCCAATCGCCCGAACTAGGCGAATTGCACATCGTGCTGATCAACAAAAACGACCGCTCGCGTGAATCCCACGCCATCGCCGTCGACCTGCGTAAAAAACTCGACACCGGCCTCACCCTACCCCCCGGCGGCGTCATCAAAGTCGTCGAAGTCCCGCCCGGCCCACCGGTCATCGCCGCCCTGCTCGCGGAAATCTACGGCCCCAACCAGGAAATCCGCCGCGCCGAAGCCGAGCGCGTAAAAACCATCTTCAAATCCATCCCCTTCATCGTCGATGTTGACGACAGCTACGGCCTGCCGCCGCCACGCCTCAACATCACCGTGGACCAGGACGAGCTCGAATATTTCCACGTGCAGCAGAGCGACGTGAACGCCACGCTGAAAGACCTCTTCACCGGCACCGGCATCGGCTACTCTTACCGCGGGCCAGACCGTCCACCGCTGGAAATCGCCATCGGCCTGCCCAAGTCCGGCCTCACCTGGAACCAGTCCCTCGCCGATACGCCCATTCCCGCCGACGCTCTCCCCGGCGCGCGCGGCGTCGTGGAACTCGGCCAGGTGGTCAATGTCACCGACACCCAAGGCTCCCCCGCCATCTACCGCCGCGACGGTCATTTCGCCGACATGGTCACCGGCGAACTCGCCGGCCAGTTCGAAGCCCCGATCTACGGCATGTTCGCCGTGGACAAGGCCGTCGAAAAAGCCAATTGGGGCGCGCTGCAAAAACCCGATATCCGTTTCTTCAGCCAGCCTAACGACGAATCCAAACCCTCCCTGCTCTGGGACGGCGAATGGCAGATCACTTACGTCACTTTCCGCGACATGGGCATCGCCTTCGGTGTGGCGATCCTCGGCATCTACGTCCTGGTCGTCGCCCAGTTCGGCAGCTTCAAACTGCCGCTGGTGGTACTCACCCCCATCCCGCTCACCCTCATCGGCATCATGTTCGGCCACTGGCTGCTAAACGCCGACTTCACCGCCACCTCGATGATCGGTTTCATCGCGCTGGCCGGCATTATCGTGCGCAACTCCATCCTGCTGGTGGACTTCATCCGCCACCGCCAAAGCTCCGGCCGCCCCCTGCGCGCCGTGCTGCTGGAAGCCGGTGCCATCCGCGCCAAGCCCATCCTGCTCACCGCACTGGCCGCCATGATCAGCGCCGCCACCATCCTCTCCGACCCGATCTTCCAGGGTCTTGCTACCTCGCTATTGTTCGGCCTGGCGTCTTCAACGCTTCTAACCCTGCTGGTCATCCCCGCCATCTACATCGTCCTGCGTGACGACGGAAAACCCGCCAATGCCAAATAACCCCACCGACCCAAACCTCGCCACGGCCACGCAACAAATTCTCCAGGCGCAACAAGCCCCACGTCTGCATGTGCAAAGCTTCTTCGACGAAGCCACCTTCACCGCCAGCCACGTTGTGCATGACCCCGCCACAATGCGCGGCGCGGTGATTGACTGCGTGCTGGATTTCGACACCGCCTCCGGCCGCACCTCCACCACTTCGGCCCACGCGCTCATCGCCTACCTCCGCACTACCGGCATCACGCTGGACTGGCTGCTGGAAACCCACGCCCACGCCGACCATCTCTCTGCCGCGCCCTACATCCAAAAACATTGCGGCGGCCAGCTCGCCATCGGCCGTGACATCATCACCGTGCAAAAAGTCTTCGGCAAAATCTTCAACCTTGGCGACGAATTCGCCCGCGACGGCTCGCAGTTCAACCATCTGTTCACCGACGGCGACACTTTCGCCATCGGCACCATTCCCGCCATCGCCCTGCACGTCCCCGGCCACACCCCGGCTGACCTCACCTACATCATCGGCGACGCCGCCTTCATCGGCGACACCTTGTTCATGCCCGACTACGGCACCGCCCGCACCGATTTCCCCGGCGGCGACGCCCGCCAGCTCTACCGCTCCATCCGCCGCCTGCTCGCTCTGCCCGCCACCACCCGGCTATTCCTCTGCCACGACTACAAAACTCCCGGCCGCGATACCTACGCCTGGGAAACCACCGTCGAGGCCGAGCGCAGCAGCAACATCCACGTCCATGACGGAATCACCGAGGACGCTTTCCACGCCATGCGCACCGCCCGCGACGCCACTCTGGACATGCCAAAACTCATTCTCCCCTCGGTACAGATCAACATCCGCGGCGGCCGCCTGCCCCCGCCGGAAGACAATGGCACCAGCTATCTCAAACTCCCGCTGAACCTGCTGTGATCCTCTCCCCGCTGCAATTCGGCCTGGGCGGCTTTTCCGGCATCCTGGTCGGCTTCACCCTCGGCCTGATCGGCGGCGGCGGCTCCATCCTCGCGGTGCCGCTCATCCTCTACCTCGTCGGCATCAAAAACCCGCACATCGCCATCGGCACCAGCGCCCTGGCGGTTGCAGCCAATGCCGCCACCGGCCTGTTCAACCACGCCCGCGCCGGCACCGTACGCTGGCAATGTGGCGGCGTCTACGCCGTGGCAGGTATCGCCGGCGCCCTACTCGGGTCCACCGCTGGCAAAGCCTTCAACGGCCAAAAACTACTGTTTCTCTTCGCTTTGCTCATGCTGGTCGTGGGCATCCTCATGCTGCGCGGCCGCCGCAATCCCGGCAACCCAGCCGCCCAATGCGAGCGCCGCAACGCCCCCAAAGTGCTAAGTTTCGGCTTCGCCACCGGCCTGTTCTCCGGCTTCTTCGGCATCGGCGGCGGCTTCCTCATCGTCCCCGGCCTCATCGCCGCCACCGGCATGCCCGTGCTCAACGCCGTCGGCACCTCACTGGTCGCCGTCACCGCCTTCGGCCTCACCACTGCCGCCAACTACGCGCTCTCCGGCCTGATCAACTGGCCACTCGCCGGCGTGTTCATCCTCGGCGGCTTCATCGGCAGTTTCGGTGGCATGCGCACAGCCAAATGCCTATCGGGCACCACCGGCCACCTCACCGTGGTCTTCGCAATCCTGATTTTCGCCGTCGCCGCCTACATGCTCTACCGCAGCGCGGCCGCGTTGGGGATTAACCTCTCAAGCTAAGCAAGGCCAAGGGGCGTGGAGCCACTTATATAGAACCAGCGGCACGAAGGTTCTGCGGCCGCTGGTCTGCTGCTCACGCTGCCGATCAGCCTTCCAGCAGCGGACAAACGCCGCCACCCGCCCATAGGAACCATCATAACCCAGCGCGGCAAGGTCAGCGTACGGCTGCTTCGTTGTGCGCCGGGGAGGTTAAAACATGGGTCAGTTCTCAGTGAAAATTTCCGACACTCCCGGGTTAGATCCCAGTGGAAATCAACAATCTCGGCCAAATTCGGAACGGGGCTGAAGATTCAATCAAACCAACCACATGCACCCCGCCTCACGGCGGTGCTTTTATCTGGCAATCGCGTCCAGTCCCGGTTTCCTGACCTGAGACCAATTTTCTGCGCCGGCATTTTTTCGCCGCCGTTGACACCCTTCATGTGGCGAACCATGACGGTCGGCGTTGAACCAGAGAACCTCACCGAGCGGGTTTCAGTCCGGGCCCTGAGTAACAAATCCGGACTCATGGTTAGCGGTCTGACCCAGGCAGACACGGTCTACGGCGGTGCGGCATTCATCCTGGTTAAGCCAGCGGCGCCTGCATGCGCATAACCAATGCCGGGTCGCGCCCTGCCCGCAGTAGCGCGGCCAAAGTCTTCAGCCAGGGCGTCACATGGTCGAGGTAATGCATGTAGCCCTCGCACAGATAATTCAGCCCCGCCTCGCCATCTTTGGTGGTGAGGAAACGGTGCTTGGGGCAGCCGCCCCAGCATAGTTCCAGATGCGCGCAGGATTTGCACTGGCCCGGCAGCGTTTCATGCTTGGCCTTGCCGAATTCCTGCTGGCGGGTGGAATCGATCATCGCCGCCAGGCCATCCGTGGTGAGGTTACCGAGCTTGTATTCGGGGTAAGTGAAATGGTCGCAGGAATAGACATCGCCGTTATGCTCGACGGTAAGCGCGCGGCCACACTCCTTCTGGTGCACGCAGACCACGCCCGGCTGGTTCATCAGCCCGGCCAGTGACCACTCGAAGTTCATGATGAACACGCGGCCGACATCGGTTTTGCGCCAGTCCTCGAAGACGGTGGCCAGGAAGCGGCCCCAGTCCCCGGGGGCCACGGTAAATTCGGCCAGTTCAGCCGTACCGCCGCCGGGGCCTTCGAGGTCAAATCCCTTGCCGGCGTAGTCCTTGTCCGCCAGGCGCTCGACCACGGGGGTGAACTGGATGAATTCTACGCCATGCTCCTTGAGGAAGCGGTACACGGCGAGCGGTTGCTGCGAGGAATGGGCATCGACGCAAGCGAGTACGTTGTAGTTGGCGCCATGGCGCTGCAGCCGCTCAAGCGCCGCCATCACCAGATGGTGCGAGGGCGCGCCGGAACGGTAGCGGCGGTAGCGGTCATGGATCTCGGCCGGGCCGTCCAGGCTCAGCCCAACGAGGAAACCGTTCTCGGCGAGGAATTTGGCCCAGTCCTCGTCGATGAGCGTGCCATTGGTCTGGAAGCTGTTCTCGATCTTGCGCCCGGCACCGTATTGGCGCTGCAACTCCAGCGCGCGCTGGTAGAAGGGGATGCCGAGCAGCGTGGGCTCGCCGCCCTGCCAGGGGAACAGCACGGAAAGATGCGCCGGCGTGGCGGCGATAGTGTTGCGGATATAGGCCTCCAGCACCTCCGGCGACATGCGGCGCGTTTCCCGTTTGGGAAACAACGCCTCCTTCTCCAGGTAGAAGCAGTAGGTGCAGTCCAGGTTGCAGGCCGGGCCGGAAGGCTTGGCCATGAGGTGGAAGGCGCTGGCGCTGGGGGGTGCAGTTTCTATATCACTCATGTAGTGTTAATAGGAAAATTGCCCGCCCCCGTAAAGAGGGCGGGCGGTGTGAGGGCAGGCTATTCCGACTTGTCCTCCGTCTCCTTGGCGAGGAAGAAGGCCGAGGACGCGTTCTTGGGCGGGGAGATGTCCAGGGTCACCTTGTCGATGGTGCCGGTGAACACGCCCTCGTGGCTGTAGTCGGTGGTTACCGGCGCGCCGGTGTCGCGGCCTACATCCAGCGTCTCGCCGCCATTGCCGATGAGCACTGGCAGCTCGGCCACCGTCTGCTTGGCCACCGGCACGCCGTCAGCCAGGATGGTTAGCACCCCGATGCCCGGCTTGGTCTCCGCCAGGTCGTACTCCAGATGGTGCGTGCCGGGGGTGAGCGCCTTGGCGGCCTGCACGCGGGTGTCCGAACCGGGGTAGTTGTTGGCGGCGGCATAGGCCGTGGGCACGCCGTTCTTCAGGTAGAAGCTCCAGCCGGAGAACAGCGAGCCACCGGCCAGGATGACGCCATTCGCCCCGCCCGGCGGCACCTCGATATCCGCCTTCACTGTGAAGGGGAAGGCGAAGACCGGCGGAATGGTGGCGGCGGGCAGATGCACGCCCGTGCCCCAGAACACGAAATGCGTGCGGATTGGCTGGTTGAGATACTTCGCCAGCTCCTGACCGCGATAGAGCGCGCCGCTATCCTGGATCGGATAGACATTGTTGGCGATGGCCTGCTGGTCGAACACCGCCTGCAGCTGCTTGAGCTTGTCCGGGTACTGTGCCGCCAGGTTATGGGCCTGGGTGGGGTCGTTGTTCAGGTTATACAGCTCCCACTGGTAGCTCGTCACATCGCTGTTGGGACGGTTGGTCATCAGCTCCCACGGCATGTTGCGCGGCGTGGTGTTGGCCAGCCAGCCGTCATCATAGATGGCGCGATTGCCGTGCAACTCGAAGTACTGGATGTGATGGGTCGAGGGCGCGGTGGGGTTGGTGAAGGTGTAGGCGAGGCTCACACCGTCCATCGGCATCTGCGGAATACCGTTGAACGAGCTGGGCGCTTTCAGATGCGTGATGTCGAGCAGGGTCGGCGCAATGTCTATGACATGGTGGAACTGGGTGCGGATGCTGCCCGGGTCGATGATATGGCCCGGCCAGGAGATGACCATGCCGTCACGCGTGCCGCCCAGATGCGAGGCGACCTGCTTGAACCAGGGCAAGGGCGAGTTCATCGCCATGGCCCAGCCATTCGGGTAGATCTCATAGCTGCTGGGCCCGCCCAGCACGTTGAGATGCTGCGCGAGATAATGGTCGATGGAGGCGTCGCTCTCGTCGGGGTGAGTCATCCCGTAGAGCTCGTTGACCGTGCCGTGCGGCCCGCCTTCACCGGAGGCGCCGTTATCGCCTTCGATCCAGATGACGATGGTGTTGTTGGCCAGACCCATGCGGTTGACCTCGGCAAGGATGCGGCCGACCTGGCTGTCCTGGTAGGCGAGTTCGGCGGCGTACACTTCCATGTAGCGCTCATCCACGGCCTTTTCGTCGGGCGTTAGGCTGTTCCAGTACGGTACGCCATCGGGCCGGGACGAAAGATCGGCGGTGGCGGGGAAGATGCCTTCCTTCTTCTGGGTCTCGTAGGTCTGCTCGCGCTGCACGTCCCAGCCCTGGTCGAACTTGCCCTTGAACTTGGCGATCCAGTCGGCCGGCGCCTGGTGCGGGGCATGGGTGGAACCGGTGGCGTAGTAGAGGAGGAACGGCTTGTTGGGCGAGGCGGCCTGCTCCTGGTGCAGCCAGGCGATGGCGTGGTTGGCGAGGTCGTTTTCCAGAATGTAGCCCTTGGGACGGTTGGAGCCATCCACCGCCGTCGTGTCCTCATAGAGTTCCGGCGCCCATTGGTCGTTGTCACCGCCCATGAAGCCGTAGAAATAGTCGAAGCCTATATGCGTCGGCCACAGATCGTAGGGACCGTCGGCTTGATCGTTGTTGGGGGCGTTGTGGTACTTGCCGAATGCCGCCGTGGTATAGCCATTGGCCTGCAGAATCTGCGCGATGGTGGCGGCGCTGTTGGGGATCGTGGCGTCGTAGCCGGGGTACGGCGTCACGATGTCGTCCACGGTGGCGGTGCCGACATGGTGGTGGTTGCGCCCGGTGAGCAGGGCAGCGCGAGTGGAGGAGCAGATCGCGGTAACAGCGAACTCCGTATAGCGCAGGCCGTTCTGAGCGAGTGCTGTGAAGTTGGGCGTGGGGACCGGACCGCCGAAAGTGGAGGTGGCGCCGTAGCCGACGTCATCGTCCAGGATGACGACAATGTTGGGTGCACCCGCGGGTGGCGTCACCGGCTTGGGCAGATAGGTGTCGGAGCCCTGGACGGTGGGGGCGAGATGGCCGGTGAACGGCGTGGTCGGATACGGTAGCGCCGGGCCGTTGGCCGGGGTGCCCTGGACGGTGGGTGCGGCGTTTTGCGCGTGTACCGGGGTGATGGCGGAAGTCGTCAGCAGCAAGGCCGCGAGCGCCAGTTTTGGACGTGGCAAGAACATTCTACTCTCCCTAGATGTAAAGGCTAAAGCCGAAGGCCGGCGGGGATGCCGCCGGCCTTCGTTTGGCAATCAGTCCGTCTTTGCTTCCGCCAGAGCGGGTGCCGAGAAGAAGACCGGGGCGATGTTCTTCGGCGGGTAGGAGTCGAAGGTCACCTTGTTGATGGCACCGGTGAAGACGCCCTCGTTGCTGTAGTCCGTGGTCACCGGCACGCCCGTGTCGCGGCCCACATCCAAGGCTTCCATGATCCCGCCGAGCGCGGCCGGCGTGTGGGCGATCGGCGTCTTGGCGATCTGCACGCCGTTATCCAGTATCGTTAGCACGCCCGTGCTGGGCTGGGTGGAGGTAAGGTCGTACTCCAGATGGTGCTGGCCGGGTGCGAGCGGCTTGGCTGCCAGCACGCGCTGCTGCTGGCCCGGATAGTTGGAGGCCGCGGCATAGGCGGCGGGAACGCCGTCCTTCAAGTAGAAGCTCCAGCCGCCGAACTCCGAGCCGCCCGCCAGGATGACGCCGTTCGCCCCACCCTGCGGCACGGTGATGTCGGCCTTGACCGAGAAGGGGAAGAAGAAGATCGGCAGGACGTTCTCACCCGGCAGGTGCACGCCCGTGCCCCAGAACACGTAATGGGTCCGGAACGGCGAGCCGCCTGCCTTGGCGAGCTCGCCCATGCGCGCGCCCAAGGCGCCATCCTGCAACGGATAGACGTTGTTGGCGATGGCCTGCTGGTTGAACAAGTCCTGCAGCTGCTTCAGTTTGTCGGGGAACTGCGCCGCAATGTTGTGCGCCTGGCTCGGATCCTTGTTGAGGTCGTATAGCTCCCAGCTGAACGTATTGGGGTCGACGCCATGCTGACCCGCACCCAGGCTCCAGGGCATGTTTAGCGGCGTGGTGTTGGCCAGCCAGCCATCCTGATAGATGCCGCGATTGCCGAACAACTCAAAATACTGGACGTGGTGCGGCGACGGCGCCGTGGGGCTGGTGAAGCTATAGGCCATGCTCACACCATCCAGCGGGATCTGCGGGATGCCGCTCACCGCGCTGGGGGCCTGCAGATGCGCGACCTCGAGCAGGGTGGGGGCGATGTCGATGACATGATGGTACTGGGTACGGATCGAACCCGGATCGGTGATATGGCCCGGCCAAGAGATGACGGCGCCAACCCGCGTGCCGCCCAGATGCGAGGCGATTTGCTTGAACCACTGATAGGGCGCGTTCATCGCCGAGGCCCAGCCGATCGGGTAGACCTCCTCGGTATCCGGCCCGCCCAGGATATTGAGGTGCTGGGCGAGATAATCGTCGGAATCCTTTTCGTTGGCGCCGGGGCCTATCAAATTATGCACCTCGTCGATGGTGCCGTTGGGGCCGCCCTCGCCGGAGGCGCCGTTATCGCCTTCGATCCAGATGATGATGGTGTTGTTGGCCAGACCCATGCGCTTGACCTCGGCGACCACACGGCCGACCTGGCTGTCCTGGTAGGCGAGCTGGGCGGCGTAGACCTCCATGTAGCGCTCATCCACGGCCTTTTGGTTGGGCGTCAGGGTGTTCCAATACGGCACCGGCGGCGGGCGGGGGGCGAGGTCGGTGTAGGACGGCAAGATGCCCTCCTGTTTCTGGCGATCCAGCGTCTGCTGGCGCACTTCGTCCCAGCCCTGGTCGAACTGGCCCTTGAACTTGGCGATCCAGTCGGCCGGCGCCTGTTGCGGCGCATGGGTGGTGCCGGTGGCGTAGTACAGGAAGAACGGCCGGTTCGGCGAGGCGGCCTGCTCCTGGTGCAGCCAGTCGATGGCGTGGTTGGCCAGATCGTTGTCCAGAATATAGCTCTTGGGACTGTGCGAGAGATCGACCGGCGTGGTGTCGGAATACAGCTCGGGATGGAATTGGTCGGTATCGCCCTCCAGGAAACCGTAGAAATGGTCGAAGCCGATGCCGGTCGGCCAGACTGTGTACGGGCCGTCGGCCAGGGTGGAGGACGGCACGTTGTGGTATTTGCCGAACATCGCGGTGGCGTAGCCATTGTCGCGCAGAATTTCGGCGATGGAGGCTTCGCTGGTGGGGAACTGCATGTCGTAGCCCGGGTAGGGCGCCTCGCCCTCGGTCACCGTGCCGTAGCCCGCGTGGTGATAGTTGCGCCCGGTGAGCAGCGCGGCGCGGGTGGAGGAGCAGATCGCGGTAACGCCGAACTCGGTATAACGCAACCCGTTCTGGGCGAGTGCCGTGAAGTTGGGCGTGGGCACCGGGCCGCCAAAGGTGGAGGTGGCGCCGAAGCCGACATCGTCATTGATGATGACCACGATGTTCGGTGCGCCCGTGGGCGGTGTCACCGGCTTGGGCAGATAGGTGTCCGAGCCCTGCACAGTGGGCGCGAGATGGCCGGTGAACGGCGTGGTCGGATACGGAATGGCCGGGCCGTTGGAGGGCGTACCCTGGAACGCGGGCGCGGTGCTCTGCGCATGTACCGGGGTGATCGCGGAAGTCGCCAGCAGCAGGGCCGCGAGCGCCGCCTTGGGACGGGGCAAATTCATGACAATGTTCCCTTTTACTAGATGGATTTTATAGAATTTATGGCAGCGGCCCCGCCGTTTCCGGCGGGGCCGCGCTTTGGTTAGAACTTGCCCGAGAGCGTCACGCCGCCGGTGATCGGATCGCCAACCAACCCATTGATGGTGTTGTAAGTCGGGAACGACCCGCTGGCGCTGCGGTACAGGTAGTAGTGGCTGTCGGTAACGTTATGGATCCAGCCGGAGAGATCCCAGCGGCCATCGGCCTCCTTAACGCCCGCCGCGACGTTGCCGATGCCATAGCCCGGCACCCAGCTGTACTGTGAGTTATCCGCTCCGGAGAAGAACCCGGTGCGCAGGATGGCATCCGCCGCCACATAGGCCACGACGTGATGGCCGCCCAACTCCGGCAGCTCGTGGTCGTACTCGCCGCCAACCGAACCGGTCCAGCTGGAAATGCCGGGCACGCGGCCGCCGGTGAGGTTGCAGGCCACGCCGCTGCCACCCAGTTCGATGGGGCACGGGGCGCTGGGGTTCGACTCATAATAGGCGTTGTCATAGACGCCGGAGAAGGTCAGGCTCAGCTCCTGCGTTGCCTGCACCTGGGTGTCGACCTCGACGCCACGCGAGCGGACCTTGGGGATGCTTGAGACATAGGTGTAGGGCAGGCCCCCCGAGAAACCCACCAACGTCGCTTGGTAGTCGGTGTCCTCGTCCCAGAACAGATCGCCATCGACCAGCGCACGGCCGCCGAACAGCGTGGTCTTGGCCCCGACCTCGTAATTGTCGAGCGTCTCGGGGTTCACGACCTTCGGCGCGATGCGGGAATTGATGAGGTTGATGCCCGCCGACTTGGCGCCATGCGAGTAGGTGGCGTAGGCCAGCACGCCCTCGACCGGCTTGTAGGACAGCGTGATCAGCCCCGCGGGCAAGCCGTTATCAGCGCTAACGTTATAGAGCGGCACAACCGGCGCGAAGGCATTGCGCAGGCCGATGACCGCCGGGCTGGCGGAGGCCGCGCCGCCTTCCTGCACCTCGTGGTAGGCGCCCGTCTTTTGCTCGTAAGTGTAGCGCAGGCCGCCGGTCAGATCGAGCTTGGGCAGGAGATGCCATGTCGCCTGGCCGAAGCCCGCGTAGCTGTTGGTGTCGTATATGCCGGTGCTGGCACCGCCAAAGCCATTCAGCGCCGTGTTATCCGTCTGCGCGGCGGCGCTGCTGGGCGCGGAGTTGGAGAGCCACGCACCAGCATCAGAGCCGTATTGGCTGACGATGGCACTGTTCAGCGACTGGTATAAATAATACAGGCCCGCCGTATAATCCACCGGTCCGCTGGTCGGCGACGTCACGCGCAGTTCCTGGCTCGCCTGGCGCTGGTATACGGTTGCCTGCGACTGGGTAAGGACCGAGAGCGACGTCAGGTCGGAGTCGTTATGCGGGTACCAGTTCCAATAGCGCACCGCGGAGATGGATGTAAAAATAAAGCCATCCAGATCATAGTCGGCCTCTGTCGAGATGCCGGCGCTCTCCTGGTGGTAGTGGACCGGGCTGTTATCGGTCGTGGTCCGGGCCCAGGCGTTGGTGGAGGGCAGCGGAACGCCAAGCGTGGTGTAACGCACCTGCGCGGTCTTGGCCGCCGGGATGGCCGCTCCGCCCAGATATCCGGGGGCGTAGTTGTTCACATAGCCAAAAATCTGATTGGCGCAGCAATTATCGTTATCGCTGTTGTAGTCGATGATGGTGCGCAAGGTCAGCGCCGGGGTCACGTTCGCCAGGAGCTGGGCGCGGATGCCCTTGTCATCCTGGTTGCCGAAGCTGCGGCCGTCATACAGGTCCTTCACGTAGCCATTGTGCTGCGTGCCCTGAAAAGACAGGCTGAAGGCCAGCTTGTCACTGCCAAACAGGGCGCTGGAGGCGCGGGCCTTGATCTGAAAATAGTTCTGGGTGCCATACGAGATGGAGCCCTCCGCCGTCGGCGTGAAGCTCGGCAGTGCCGTGGTGATGTTGACGGCGCCAGAGACGGTGTTCTTGCCGAACAGCGTGCCCTGCGGGCCGCGCAAAACTTCGATGTTTTGCAGGTCCGGAATGTCGAACACGTCCTGGGCTGGGCGCGCCAGCAGCACGCCATCGAGATACACGCCAACGCCACCCTCCAGCCCGTCATTGGCCAGGTTGGGCACGGCGCCCAGGCCGCGGATGTTGAGCGCGGTGTTGCGGGGATTGAAAGCTTCAACGGTGAGCGTGGGCACCAGCTCCTGGATTTTCGTTAGATTGGAGGAACCGACGATCTTGATCTGGTCCGCGGTGACCACGGTCAGCGAGACCGGCACGGATTGGGCGCGCTCGGCGCGGTGGCGGGCGGTAATGATGACTGGCTTCAGCGTGACCGAGGCATCCGCGGGCGGCGATGGGGGCGGGGGCGTTTGGGCGTGCGCGGGTACGCTCGCCAGCAACACCGCCATCGCCATTGCCGAGGCGCCCGCGAAACGGCGGCGATTGTGAGATGGGGTAGACATCAAGTCTCTCCTGTAGAGTGTTGGATTTTGGCTCGCGCGCTGCCCAACCTGGCGAAAACGCCAAAAGGCGTTCGGACAGCGGTGGAACGGCGCATGAACATGCAAGAACTCCAGACCGGGTAGAACCGCGATACGGGCTGATCCCGGCGGCGAGCACATGCAACATAGATTAAACAAAATATAGATTCAATAGGGTTACTAGCGTTACATATCGATAAGATTCCTGATGCGCATCGACATGCAGATACAGAATATTTTTCTGAAACATCACAGGATTTTGAAAGTTTTTTGTTTTATTTCAATGGACAATTCCTTTCAATCTCAACTTTGCGAGATAATCCTACTTAGAAATTGGAAATCAGGCCAAACGCGCTTTCCTGCTTACAACAGGCACATCTCCAAAACCTTCTTATTTATATACTTATCTTATGGACATTAATCTAGTTTGCTGTATGACACGCCCAGCCCCCAGGGGCGCCGCATTTTGTTTCGGAGCACGACGTTGAGCTATCCGTACCAGACATCCTCGCCACGCCGCTTCGGGGGCATCGCCTTTGTTGTGCTGCTGCATGTGGCGATCATCTACGCGCTGGTGAACGGCCTCGGCAGCGCCGTGGTGGATGTGCTGCGCGCGCCCTTGAAGACCGAGGTGATCCAGGACGTGAAGCCGCCGCCGGAGGCGCCGCCACCGCCCCAGCCACCGGTCATCCATCCGCCGCCGCCCTATATTCCGCCGCCGCTCATCCAGTTGGCGCCGCCACCGTCGCCGCCGCCGGTGGCGAACGTGACGACGGTGAGGCCACCCGCCCCCACGCCGGTGGCACGCCCCCCCATCGCGCGCGCCGCCGGGCTGGACCCGAACCAGAGCTGCACCGCGCCGGAATATCCCGAACAGGCCGAGGACATGGGCCAGACCGGTACCACGCTTCTGCAATTCCTCATCGGCGCCAATGGCAGCGTGGAACAGGCGCGAATCGCCACCTCATCGGGCCATGACCAGCTGGACCAGGCGGCGCTGCAAGCGCTCTCCGCCTGCAAATTCAAGCCCGCGCTCAACGCCAATGGCCAGCCGCAAGAGGCGTGGACGAGCATTCCCTACGTTTGGACATTGAATTGACGGCCGCCCCTATTTAAAAAATTGGAGTAAGTATCATGAAGTCTACCAAGTTCTTCGCCGCCGTGCTGGTGGCCGGCGCAATCCTCGCCGCGCCGCTCGCCGCTTCCGCCCAGCCCGATCTGTCCACGGCCGCCGCCGAAGCCAGCGCCCCGTCCGCCGCACCCGTCATCCCCACGGACGCGACGGCCCCAGCCACGCTCGACACCAGCACGGCCGCGCCGGCCACCGCCACCATCGCCAACCCCTACGGCCTGAGCGCCCTGTGGGGCCACGGTGACTTCATCGCCCGCTTTACGCTTCTGGTGCTGGCCGTCATGTCCGCCGCCACCTGGTACATCCTGGCCACCAAGCTGCTGGAGCAAACCCAGCTCTTCCGCCAGGTCAAGCAGAGCCGCGGCTTCTGGACCGCCAGCTCGGTGAAGGACGGCGTTGAGCTGCTGCCCAAAAACTCCCCGTTCAAGGCCGTGGCCGAGACCGGAATCAGCGCACTTGAGCATCACGAGGGCTCGCTGGTCGAGAACATCGACCTTAACACCTGGATCTCGCTGTCCATCCAGCGCACCGTCGGGCAAATCGTCTCACATCTGCAGGGCGGCCTCGCGGTGCTCGCCACGGTCGGCTCCACGGCGCCGTTCGTCGGTCTGTTCGGCACCGTATGGGGCATCTACCACGCGCTCACGGCCATCGGCATCGCCGGCCAGGCGAGCATCGACAAGGTCGCCGGTCCGGTCGGCGAGGCGCTGATCATGACCGCCATCGGTCTGGCCACCGCCGTGCCCGCCGTACTCGGCTATAACTGGATGGTACGGCGCAACAAGGTGGCGGTGGAGGAGGTGCGCGGCTTCGCCAGCGATCTGCACTCCGTGCTCATCAGCGGCAAGGTCGCGGGTCTGCGCGCCCCCGCCCCCGCCCAGCCGGCCGCCGCCCGGCCCATCTCTGTGGTACAGACGGCGTAAGCCATGGCGCTCCATATCGCCCAGGACGGAGAGGACGACCTCCTCTCCGCCATCAACACCACGCCGCTCGTCGACGTGATGCTGGTGCTGCTCATCATCTTCCTCATCACAGTGCCAGTGGTTACGCACACCGTGCCGGTTCAACTGCCGCAGGAGCGCAACCAGCCCACCCAGACGGCGCCGCGTAACATCAACATCTCGGTGGACGCACAGGGCGGCATCTACTGGAACCAGCAGAAGCTGAGCGGGCCCGATAGCCTGCAGAAACGCCTGCTGGCGGTGAGCGGTGACGTGCCGCAGCCCGAGGTGCATATCTTCGGCGACCAGAATGCCCATTACGAGGCGATCGGCGAGGTGCTGTTGGCCGCCCAGCGCGCCGGCATCGAGAAAGTTGGCTTCATCCTGCAACCGCCCGCCGCGGGAGGCCCCTGAGCCATGGCCCTTGATTTCTCGGCCCACGAGGAGCCCCAGGTGATGGTGGACATCAACACCACGCCGCTCATCGACGTGATGCTGGTGCTGCTGATCATGCTCATCATCACCATCCCGGTGCAAACTCACGCGGTGAAGCTGGACCTACCACGGGCCGACGCCCCGCCTGTGAAGGTGCTGCCGACCGTGGATGAGGTGGATATCGACTTCGACGGCACCATCCTGTGGAACGGCACTGTGCTGCCTACGCGCCAGGCGCTGGAGGCCCAGCTCTCCGACCTCGCCGCCCAGCCTGACCAGCCGGAACTGCATATCCGCCCGGACAAGCTGGCCGGCTACAAATACGTCGCCGAGGTGCTCGCCACAGCACAGCGCCTGGGCGTGCAGAAGATCGGGATCGTTGGCTATGAGCAGTTCGCGTTGTGAGGAGGAGCATGAAGTCCCTGCTTGGTGCGGCGCTCCTGCTGCTGCCGTGCTCTGCTGGCGCCGCCACGGTGAGTCCTGCCGTGGCAAAGCTGCTGTTGCCGGCGGAGAGCGAGCTAAACAGCCACGCCTACATTGCCGCCTTGTCGGCGGTGAACCGGGCGGCGGCGCTGCCTGGGCTCACGGCGTATGACAGGCTGGTCATAGCCCAGTTGCGCGGCGCCGCCGCCGCCGGGGCCGGGCAGTACGCGCTGGCCGCGCAGTCCTACGCCGCGGTGCTGGCAAGCGGTCAGGCGCCCGAGTCAGAGAAACTGTCGATGACCCAGGCCGTGGCCAGTTACTACGCCAGCGCCGGGGATAACGCGCAGACAATCCTCTGGGTGGACAACTACATCGCCGCCGGCGGCACCGACGCCACCACCCGCGCCCTAGCCGCGCAAGCCGACTACGCCACCGGCAACTACGCGGCCGTGGCAAAGGATGTGCGCCGCGACGGGCGGGACGCGCCGCAAGCCGAGTTGCAGATCGCTGCTTCCGCCGCGCAGAAGGCGGCCGACAATCAGGCATATTTTGATGCTCTGCAGGCGCTGCTGAAGGTCAGCCCAAGCCCCTCGTACTGGAACGAGGCCATCGCGCTGGTGCAGGCCCGGCCGGGGTTCCCGGACGTGCTGATGATCGACGTCTACCGCCTGCGCTTTGCCACCAAGACCATGAAGGAGCCAGGCGACTTCGAGGACTACGCCGAGCGGGCGATCCTGGCCGGCGATCCGGAGGAGGCCAAGCGCGAGCTGGATGCCGGCTTCGCCGCCGGGATCCTTAGCGCCCAGACCGACGGTGGCCACGCCGCCAGCCTGAGAAATCTGGCGGCCAAGACCAACCCGCCTCCCGCACCGCTTTCGCCCCCCACGCCGCTCGATATCGCCATTGCCAAGGGCACCGGCTTCAACGCCGTTCCGGGCTATGCGCAGGATGGCGTGGGTGATGCCCAGGCCGCCCTGGCGAGGCTGTGGGCGATCCACGCCGCCTCCCGGCCCTGAGTGTCCGTCCCGAAACATCTTGAATCTATAGAGTCACTTGTAATTTGATGCTTCTGGCCCGATTCGCAGGAGCAGGCAGATGTGGACGAACGAAAACCGCGTTTCTTATGACTGCCGTGATTTGCGGTATCCGAGTGATCTGACGGGTGCTGGTTGAGCCATTGATTCGGCCGACCAAGCGTGGCGGCAATACCCCATTGCGTTACGGGTGGTTAATGGCGGAGGTGCCATCGCCATCCAGGACTATCTCCCCGGATCGACGACAGCACCGCGAGGGACAATCTGGCCCAGGGGAAGATTACCCCGAAGGGTCAGAGATCGGTAACCGCCGCCAGGTAGCTTTTGCGAATACGATCGGAGCGGATGTCCCACAGAACCGTCGTCCCCTTGGCGATAATCCAGCTATCACCGGGACCGTAAATCACTGTTTTGCCGTCCGTCTCATCGGTCAGGGCCAATTGGCCGTCAAGCAAAGTGGCGTGTTCGTGGAAGGCATAGGTCACCCGGTATTTGCCGTGGCTGGCGGCATAAAGACCGCCCGATACCGCGCTCTCCAGGCTGCCGAACAACAGCTTGCCGGAGACGGCAACAGCGCCTTCGACGGTGGTGGCGCCGATGTCCTCGGGCGTTCCCCAGTCATCCAGCGCGATACGGTCCATGTCCAATTTAAAAGCAAGCATTTGAAAATTCCTCAGAGTGGGGCGAACCAGAAGGCCCGATCGGGCCTTCCGTTTGTCAACAGATCCTAGCCGCGGGCCGCGATCTGTTCGGCCAGATAATCGGCATCGTGCCAGACGCCCCAGATGAACGGGGACGCGCGGCGCGACAGCCAGGCGAGGCCCAGGAAATACAGCCCGGGCACGACCGAAACACCACGCTGATGCAGAGGATTCCCCTTGTCATCGAAGGCATCCACCTTCACCCAGCCGAAATCCAGGGCGTAGCCCGTCGCCCAGATAATCGAAGTGACGCCGGCATCCGCCAGATTCAGCTGGAGCAAGGGATCGGTCACGCATCGCGGCGCCGGGGCCAGCTTGCGGGCTTCAGGCTCCTCGGGCAGGTCGAGCCCTTCGCGGGCGATATAGGCGTCGGCGGCGTCCAGCATGGACAGGTAGTTCGCATCTCCCTCCGCGATGTTCTTCGCCAGATCGGACGCGAAATGCATCGCGCCATCCTTGAAAGTTTCGCCCCGGCCGACCAGGGTGATCCCGCTCGCGGCAAGGTTCCGGAAGTCGATCGTATGGCCGCCCTCCGCGCCGCTCACCGCGATCGTGACATGTGCCATGGAGGGTTCAACCGCCTTGGCATTCCATAGGCCCAGAACACCTAGCCACCAGACGAAATCATGGCCGCGATACTTGCGCGGCGGCCGGTCATGCGGGCCGACCGAAAGGTAGACTTTCCGCCCCGCGCGACGCAATTCATCGGCGATTTGCACCCCCGAGGAACCAGCCCCAACCACCAGCACCGCGCCTTCGGGCAACTGGCCGGGATTGCGGTAGGCGGCGGAATGAATCTGCATGATCCCCGCCTCCTCCGGCACAACCGTGGGGATGATCGGCTTCTGGAACGGCCCGGTGGCGGCGACAACATTGGAGGCTTCGATGACGCCCTGAGACGTTTCGGCAATGAAACTATCTCCTTTTTTGTAAAGCGCCGTCACCTCGACGCCGCAGCGGATCGGGGCCTTAACCTGTTGCGCATACTCAACGAGATAATCCACGATCTGCCCGGCGGGAGCAAACGCGCCGGGATCGCACTTATCAAACGTCTTGTTTGGAAATCTGTCGTGCCAGGCAGGGCCATTGGCAACAAGCGAGTCCCACCTCTCCGAGCGCCAGCGCTCGGCAATCCGATTTCGCTCGATGACGAGATGCGACACGCCGCGTTTGCTGAGCTGCTCGCTCATCGCTATTCCGGCCTGACCGCCACCGATGATGAGCGTCTCGACTTTTTCAACTGGCATGCTCGGCGTCCTTTTTACGATGTCCGTGAAGTTTCAGCCGGCTCGGCTGAAACTCATGAGTGCTTCTATTGAAGGGGTTGGTTTTGGAAAATAATGATTTCAAGTGGTCTTGATTAGGTTTTACCAAAGACGTGCCGCTAAAGCAGCGCCGTGATCTCCCGGCGGAACGGCAATGTGCCCGGCGGCAAGGGCGGAGCGTCCAGCTCCTCGGCATAGCGCCGCCCCGCATACACCGCATGGGCGATAGTGGCCGGCGCCAGCGCATCGCCGATGGTGATGACGGATTCGATCCCCGCCCCGGCAAGGTCCATCCCCCGCAACGCCTGCGCCAGCCCCTCCTCCGGCAGCCGGGCGGTCACGGGCAGCACCGCGTCCACCGCCAGCACCTTCTGGCGTCCGGTGAACACACATTCCAGCACCGCATGGTCCGGCGCCACGGCGGCGAGCGCGTGCGAGACGATAATCTCCACCCTCGCCTCCAGCAGCCGCTTCTGGATGAAATGCTGCTCCATGGTGTTGCGCGTCCAGGTGGAGGCTTCCGAGGCCGGGGTGGCGTAGGTCACCGCATAGCCCTTGGCGGCCAGCGCCTCGGCGATCACCCCGCCCATGTAATAATGCTCGTCATCCCACACCAGCACGCGCTTTCCGGGCGGGAAGGCGCCGTCCATGATGTCGTCGGGCGTGAAAACCACGGCACCCGGCGCCACCGCCAGCGGCCGCGTATGGTGGTGGCCCACAAAGTCCCGCCGCCACTTTGCCCCGGTGGCAATAACCACGCGCGGAAAGCCAAATTCCAGCACCTCCGGCGCGCTCAGGCGGCTGGCGAGGTAGGTCTGCACATTCGGCAGCTTGTGCAGCTGCAACTGCCGGTAATCGCGTACGCGGCCCCATGCGGCCAGGCCCGGCAGTTTCGCCTCGCGGCTCACCCGTCCGCCCAGCTCGGTGCCTGCCTCGGCCAGCGCCACCTCATAGCCGCGCTTGCCCAAAGCGTGCGCCGCCTCCAACCCCGCCGGCCCGGCGCCGATGATCAGCACCGGCTTTTCGCTCTCACGCGCCCTTATGCGCTCCGGGTGCCAGCCCTTGCGCCATTCCTCGCCCATGGTCGGGTTCTGCGTGCAGCGCAGCGGCGACATGGTAAAATCGCCCGAGACGCAGATATTGCAGCCGATACACTCGCGGATGTCCTCGATCCGCCCCTCCTCCAGCTTTTTCGGCAGGAACGGATCGGCAATCGAGGGCCGCGCCGCGCCGATGAGGTCCAGCACGCCCTTGCGCACCAGGGATGCCATGCGGTCCACCGAGGTATAGCGCCCCACCCCCACCACTGGCTTATTGGTGAGCCGGCGGATGCCGGAGATGAACGGCTCCTGCGCGCCTTCCTCGGCAAAGCGCGAAGTACGGCTGTCGTTTTCCCACCCCGCGAGCGTCACGTCCCAGAGGTCCGGCAAATCGCCGAGCATCCTGATCATGTCCTCCACCTCGGCCTTTTCCAGCCCGCCATCGCCAAGCAGTTCGTCCACCGAGATGCGGATCGGCACGGCGCAGACATGGCCGACCGCGGCCTTGGTCTCCTCGGTAATCTCGCGCAGCAGCCGCACGCGGTTCTCCAGGCTGCCGCCGTATTCATCCGTACGGTCATTGTACCGGCGCGAGAGGAAATGGTGCAGGAACCCCAGCGCATGCGCGGCGTAGACGTAAATCAGGTCGAACCCCGCCTTCTGCGCCCGCTTTACCGCCGCCAGATGCCAGCCGCGCAAATTGACGATATCGGTCTTGTCCATGCGCCGCGCCTGCACCGGATCGTAGCTGAAAGTCGCCACCGGCAGATGCGCCGGCCCCATCGGCACCTCGCGCGAGTATAAATTAGGGCCGTTCATGCCGTTATAGGCCAGCTCCAGCCCCGCCAGCGCCCCGTGCTCGTGGATCTTTTCGGACATGCGCGCCAGGGCGGGAATGTCGCGGTCGTCCCACAGCCGCAGCTCAATGAACGGCGTGATGTCGGAGGAGTAATGCAGCTCCACCTGCTCGGTGCATACCACCGCCCAGCCGCCTTCGGCCTTCACCCCGCGCATTTCGGCCAGCGCCGTGGGGTCCCGGTAGCCCATGCCGTTGCAATGCGGCACCTGGTAGAAGCGGTTGCGGGCGGTGAGCGGGCCGATTTTTACCGGCTCAAACAAAATGTCGTAGGCGGCGGGCCGTGTCATGCGAACTTGATCCAGGTGGTCTTGAGGCTTGAGAATTTGTCGAGCGCGTGCAGCGAGAGGTCGCGCCCGAAGCCCGAGCGCTTGTTGCCGCCGAACGGGGTTTGCGGGGAGAGCGCGTCAACCGTGTTAACCGAGACCGTGCCCACCCGCAGCGCCGCCGAGACGCGCAAAGCGCGGTTAATATCGGCGGTCCACACCGAGGCCGCGAGACCGTATTCGGAATCATTAGCCAAAGCGATCGCCTCATCCTCGGTATCGAACGGCACCACCGCCAGCACCGGGCCGAAAATCTCGTCGCGGGCCAGGGCCGAGGCGGGGTCGACGTTATCGAATATGGTCGGCTGCACGAAAGCGCCGTTTGGCTGCAACGGCACAGCGGCGCCGCCCGTCACCAGCCGCCCATGCGCCTTGCCGGCCTCAATGGCCGCCAGCACCTGCGCCTGATGCGCGCCGTCCACCAGCGCGCCCATGCGCGAGGCAGGGTCCAGCGGATCGCCCGGCTGGTAGGCCGCGGCCTGCGCCACCAGGCGCTCCACGAACGCGGCATGGATGGAACGCTCCACCAACAGCCGCGAATTGGCCGAGCACACCTGCCCGGCATTGAAGAAGATGCCCATGGCGGCACTGGCGGCAGCGGCGTCGAGGTCGGCATCGGCGAACACCAGGTTCGGGCTCTTGCCGCCCAGCTCCAGCCACACCTGCTTGAGGTTGGACTCGCCCGAATAGCCCATCAGTGTGCGCCCGGTGCGGGTGGAGCCGGTAAAGGCCAGGCAGTCGACATCATTATGCAGCGCCAGCGCCTTGCCCGCCTCGCCGCCAAACCCGGTAACGACGTTGAACACGCCATCGGGAATCCCCGCCTCGCGCGCCAGCCCGGCGAGCATCAGCGCGGTGAACGGCGAGCGCTCAGACGGCTTGAGCACCACGGAATTCCCCGCCGCCAAAGCAGGCGCGCATTTCCATGCCGCCATGTCGAACGGGAAGTTCCAGGGCACAATCGCCCCCACCACGCCCAGCGGCTCGCGGGAGACGATGGCGAGGTTGCCGGCATTGGTGGGGGCAACCTCGCCACCCACCTTATCGATGGCTTCGGCATAATAGCGCCACACGGCGGTGGCGGCGGGAATGTCGATGCCCGCGGCCTCGGCCACCGGCTTGCCCATGTCCAGGCTCTCGGCGATGGCGAGCGTCGCCGCATTGGCCTCGATCAGCGCCACCAGCTTCAGCAATATGTCCCGCCGCGCGGCCATGCTCTGGCCGCGCCAGCGGCCATCCTCATAGGCGGCGCGGGCGGCGCGCACGGCGCGGTCCACATCCTGCCCCGCGCCGCGCGCCACCTGGCCCAGCACCGCGCCGGTGGCGGGGTTGCGCTTGGCGAAAATGGCATCGCCCTCGGCGGCGCAATAGGCGCCATCGATGAACAGCTGCGCCGGCAGCACCGTGGAGTCAGCCAGGCGGCGCCACTCGGGATAAGTCTTCTCGGTCATGGATATTCCTCGTTTATTCGGGTGTGACGGCGAGCATCTCGCCCTCCACGATATATCGGCGCGGGCGGAAGAACAGCACACCGGCCAGCAGCGTGCCGATGCCCACGCAGGCGGTGGTGAGGTTGAAGGTGGTGATCGCGTAGATGCCAACGACGATCAACCCCACGGCGCTAAGGCCGGGGAACACGCCGTAGAGCAGGAACTGCCGCCAGGAGGTCCGGAATGCGTCGCGATGCACCCAGGCGGAGACCAGCCCGGCCATGCCGAAATAATACGCCACCTGCAGGCCGGTGGCGGCGACGGCGTCGGCGAGGATGGAGCTGACCGAGGGCATGAAGCCAGTGACCAGGATGCCCGCCAGCCCGGTGCCGATGAGCCACCAGGTCGCCGTTGAAGGGTTGCGGGTGCGTGGATGCACGGTGCCGAAGGAGAACGGCAGCGCGCCGTCGCGCCCCATGGCGAAGAGCGTGCGCGTCACCTGCAGCATGCCGGTCTGCACCGTGGCGACGGAGGAGAAGATCACCGCCACCGAGACGATGAGCCCGCCCGTCCGCCCCAGCCCCGCCGCCAGCGCCAGGCTGTAGAGCAGGTTGCCGGAATCAGTGGCCGTATCGGCGGCGCTGAGCAGCACCAGCGTGACGGCGGCGTACAGCGAGTACAGGAAAATGGTGACAAACACGCCCGAAAGCCCGCCATTGCCGGCGGCATGTTCGCCATTGGCGGTCTCCTCGCCCAGGTTCGCTGTCACGTCCCAGCCCCAGTACAGGAAGATCACCATCAGCGCCGCCGCCGAGAATTCCGGCAGCGTGGCGGTGGAGAAGAAGAACCCCGGCGTATAGTCGTGCCACGACAACGGGTTGGCGAAGGGCGCGCCATGCGCATGCACCAGCGCCGCGATGCCCACGCCCAGCAGCACCAGCATCTCGAAGGCGACCATCATGATCTGCAGATAACTAGTCATCTTGATGCCCAGCATGATGACCCCAACGATGGCCAGGAACCACAGCGCCGAGAGCCCGGTGGTGAGCGGCACGCTGCTGGCCAGGGCCGGGTTGATAAAATCCAGCACGGCGGTGGAGAGCGGCACCACGCCGGAGATAATGAAGATCATCTGCGCGGTGATGAGCGCCCAGCCGGACATGAAGCCGTGGAACTTGCCGAAGGCGAGGCCGACCCAGTTGAACGCCGCGCCCGCATGAGCCACGCGCCGGTTCAGCGCCTTGTAGGCCAGCGCGATGCCCAGCATCGGCACCGCGAAGATCAGCACGTAAAGCGGGCTGCGCAGCCCGGCCGTGCCGATGAGCGCGCCCATGGCCAGCGAGATGGCGTTGGCTGGTCCCGAACCCGCCACGCCGAGCGTGAGGGACTCAAAGAACGATAGGGAATCCTTGCGCAAGCTATGGGTCATTCGCGTCTCCCGGTGGTGAGGGTTGAGGTTGCGTACAGTTCCGGCCGGCGTTCGGCGCGGTAGGGGAAGGTGGCGGCGCAGGCCGCGATCATAGCCGGGTTGAGGTCGGCGATGAGCAGCGCCTCGCCCGCCCCGGCGGCGGCCAGTTTGCGCCCATTGGGTGCCGCGATGCAGGAGCCGCCCATATAGTCGAGCCCCTCCTCCGCCCCGGCATGGTTGCAGTAGGCGACGAACACCTGGTTCTCCAACGCCCGCGCCGGCACGATCAACTCCGGCACCACGGCGTATTCCGGCGTCAGCGCCGTGGGGATGAGGATAAGGTCGGCCCCCGCCAAAGCGGTGGCGCGCACCGCCTCGGGGAACTCGACATCGTAGCAGATGAGCAGCCCGAGACTGAACCCGCCCAGGCTGAACGGCTGGCAAAAGCTTTTCCCTGGCGCATACGCCGCGCGTTCGAAATCACCGAACAGATGCGTCTTGCGATACTGCCCCAGCACCGTGCCCGCCGGCCCAATGACGGCGGCGCTGTTATACACCTCCTTGCCATCGCGCTCGGCATAACCATAGGCGATGGCAACGCCGGTCTCTCGCGCCAGCGCGGCGATGGTTACGGCCGAGGGCCCGTCAGCCTGTTCCGCGCCCGCCGCCACATCCACGTTATAGCCGCCCAGCCAGCACTCGGGGGTGAGCAGCAGCGTGGCGCCGGCGGCCGCGGCGGCCCGCGCGGCACCGGACAAGGCGGCGAGATTCGTCCCCTTGTCCGCGCCAAACCCCTGCGTCTGCCAAAGCGCCAGCCGCATCACTCACTCCGCCGGATTGGCCGCGACCGCCGTAACGGTGCGGCGCGCCAGCAGGTAGTAGATGGGGCTGACGGTCACCAGCCCGACGATCCAGGAGATGTCGACGCCGCCGAGCATATTGGCGATGGGGCCAGTATACATCGTGGTGTCCACAAACGGCAGTTGGATGAGAATACCGAAGATGTAGCAGGCGATCGCCGCCTTGTTGAAGCGCCCATACACGCCGCCCTCAGCGGTAAAGAAGGCATCCACATCGTAGTCGCCGTGGCGCACCAGATAGAAATCCACCAGGTTGATCGCCGTCCACGGCACCAGCACATAGAGCAGCAGCAGGATGAAGTTGGTGTAGTTGGTGAGGAAGTTGCCCGCCGCGAACAGGGCAATGCCGAGGCCGATGATGCTGATGATAATCGCCGTGACCATGCGCGCCATGGCGCCGGCCTTCCACGAGGGTACAAAAGTGTGCAGCAGCGTGATGGTGGAGAGCACGCCGCAATACAGGTTCATGGCGTTGGTCCCGGCGATGCCCACCGAGAAGATGATGATAATCGGCACCGCCGCCGCGCCCGTGAAGGTCGTGAGCCCGCCCACCGGATCGCCATTGGCCGCGACGAGGCCGAGCAGCGCGCCAAGGATCATGGGGAAGATGGAGCCCAGCGAGCAACCCCAGTACGAGGCCCAGAAAGCCGGCTTGGCGCCCGTGTCATGCGGCATGTAGCGGGTATAGTCCGACACATAGGGCGCGTAGGCGATCTGCCAGAGCGCGCCTACGGAAATCATCGAGCAGAACCCCGCCAGGGTGTACCCGTTCATGGCCATCACACCGGCCGGCAGGCCGTGGATGAACACCATCCAGACGAAGGTGAGCAGCAGCGCCCCGCCCGAGGCGATGGTGAGGAAGCGCGCATAGGCGTGGATCAGGTCATGGCCAAAAATCGTGGCGACGACGCTGATCACCGCGATGAGCGTAATCAGCACATCCTGATTGACGCCCGGCATGATCGTATGCAGCGACTGCCCACCCAGCACGATGTTGGAGGCCAGGAAGCCGACGTACATGACGATGACGATGGCCACCACCAGCACCGCGCCCATGGAGCCGAACTGCCCGCGCGTCTGCACCATCTGCGGCACGCCCAGCTGCGGCCCCTGCGCCGCGTGCAGCGCCATGAAGATGGCGCCGACGAAATTGCCGATCGCGATGGCCAGGATGGAGGACATGAAATCCAGCTTGAACACCGTGGTGGCAAGCGCGCCGGTCACGATGGTCAGCATCATGATGTTGGAGCCGAACCAGATGGTGAACAGGTCGCGGAACGTACCGTGACGCTGGTCATGCGGTATCTGGTAGATGGTGTGCTGTTCGACAGCACCCGGTTTTTCGGTAGCCATGATCGAGCTCCTTTCTGGAGGTTAATGCGCCAGGATGGCGTTGAGGTCGAAGGGTAGAAGCTCAGCGACTTCGCGCCGGAAGGGTAGCGCGCCGGGATCAGGCGTGGCGCCCAGTTCCTCGGCATAGCGGCGGCCGCCAAACACGGCGGCGGCGATGGTGCCCGGCGCCAGCGCATCGCCAATCACGGTCACCGATTTCAGCCCCGCCGCCGCCCACTCCCCCGCGCGGGCGCGCAGGGCATGGGCCAGTTCCAGCCGCGGCAGCCGGGCGGTCACGCTCACCAGCGCGCCCGCCGCCATCTCCTCCGTGCGGCCGGTAAAGGCGCAGGCGAGAGTCGCACTACCCGCCTCAATCTTCTGCAATATGGCGCTGCATTTGAGGCGCACGCCCAGCTCCATGAGCCGTGCCTGGATCTTGTGCTGCTCCATGGTGTTGAAGCTCCACGCCGAGGCCACCGCGGCAGGCGTCACGAGCGTGACGCTGTAGCCTTCCTTCACCAGCAGCTCGGCTAGCACGCCGCCCATGTAATAATGGTCGTCATCGAACAGCAGCACGTCGCGCGCCACGGGCCGGACACCTGCCATCAGATCATCGGGCGTCAGCACTTCTGCTCCACCGGTTTCCAGCGGCTTTAGCAATGCGCGCCCCACACCGTCGCGCCGCCAGGTGGAGCCGGTGGCGAGCACGACACGGTCGAAGCCAAAACCCAGTATGTCCTCATCGGTCAAGGCGCTGGCATAGAAGATTTCGACATTGGGCATCTTGGCGAGTTGCCCGGCCCGGTAATCGGCCACACGCCCCCAGGCCGAGAGCCCCGGCAAGCGGCGTTCGGCCACCAGGCGGCCACCAAGCTGCGTGCCGCGCTCGGCCAGCGCCACCTCGTGCCCGCGCTTGCCCAGCATCATCGCCGCTTCCAGCCCAGCCGGTCCAGCGCCAACCACGAGGATTCGTGATTCATCCTCGCGCGGGCGGATATATTCCGGGTGCCAGCCGCGCCGCCACTCCTCGCCCATGGCCGGATTCTGCGTGCAGCGCGAAATGGATGACGTATGGTCGCCCGCCACGCACATGTTGCAGCCGATACATTCGCGGATATCCTCCAGCCGCCCCTCGCGGATTTTCTCCGGAATGAACGGATCGGCAATGGAGGGCCGCGCCGCGCCGATGAAATCCAGCACCCCCTGGCGCACCATGCGCACCATCGTGTCCGGCGAGGTGAAACGCCCCACGCCCACCACCGGCTTGGTGGTGAGCTGCTTCACCCCCAGCACGAACGGCTCCTGGTAGGCTTCATCGGCAAAGCGCGAGGTCTGGCTGTCATTGTCCCAGGAGGACAGCGTAAGATCCCAAAGATCCGGCACTTCGCCCAGATGCGCGATGATGTCGCGCGCCTCCGCCGCGTGCAGCCCTTCCTCGCCGATCATTTCGTCAACGGAAATGCGGCAGGCAACCGCCATGGTATCACCCACCGCGTCCTTCACATCCTCGATCAGCTCTTTCAGCAGCCGCGCGCGGTTCTCCATGGAGCCGCCATATTCATCGGTGCGCGTATTGAAGCGGCGGGAGAGAAAGAACATCGGCCCGCCGAACAGCTTGCCGGCATACACGTACACAATATCATACCCCGCCCGCTTGGCGCGCAGTGCCGCGTCGCGGTGCCATTTGCGCAGATCACGGATGTCCTGCTTGTCCATGGCGCGCGCCTGCACCGGTTCGTTGAACACCGAGAACACCGGCAAATCTACCGGCCCCATCGGGATCTCCCGCGAATACATATTCGCCGCGTTCATGCCGTTATGGCAAAGTTGCAGTGCGGCCAGCGCGTCATATTCATGGATGGAGTCCGCGATGCGCGCCAGCATCGGGACGTCCTGCTCGCTCCACACGCGCAGCTCAATGAATGGGCATATTTCGGCGCTGGGATGGATTTCCGCCTGCTCGGAGCACACCACGCCCCAGCCGCCCTGCGCCTTCACCGCGCGCATGGTGGCCAGCGCCGAGGGATCACGATAGCCCATGCCGTTGCAGTGCGGCACCTGGAAAAAGCGGTTCTTGGAAACCACCGGCCCGATGCGCACAGGGTCGAACAGAATGTCGTAACGGGAATCCCGCGACATGCCAGATACACTCCACATAAATTTCTTGACATGATGCTTACACAAACTCCTCGGGGCGTCGCATCGATTTTCCCGAGGCAGCGGCCAGCGTTCCCCATAGCTGCGATGAAAAATTAGGCATGCTGCGCCGCATCACGCTCAATGCACAAGCAGCGGCGCGGCGCGTGGACACAGGCGCCTGATTTGCTACAACGTGCCGATGCCCGATACCGTAGCAACGCTGGCCGAGTTGGCCGCCTTCCCCACCATCAGCGCCGACAGCAACGAAGCCCTGATCCGCCACGCCGCCGCGCGGATCACCGCCGCGGGCGGACGGATTCACACACTTGCAGGCGCCAAGCCGGGAAAATTCAACATGCTGGCGAGTTTCGGCCCCGCCACCGGGGCCGGTATCGTGCTCTCCGGCCATAGCGATGTCGTGCCCGTCACAGGGCAAAATTGGCAAACCGATCCCTTCACCCTCACCGAGCGCGACGGCAAACTCCATGCCCGCGGCGCTTCCGACATGAAGGGCTTCCTCGCCGCCATGCTCACCGCCGCGCAACGTTGCGATGCAGCAAAACTGACGCGGCCGCTGCACCTGATTTTTTCATATGACGAGGAAATCGGCTGCATCGGCGTGCGCGACCTGCTGGAGCGCCTGCGCGCGGAGCATTTCCAGGCCCAGGGCTGCATCATCGGCGAGCCGACGGAGCAACGCGTCATCACCGGCCACAAGGGCAAGATCGCCGGCTGCGTCTGCTGCCGGGGCCGGGCGGCGCATTCGGCCAATCCGGCGCTGGGCTGCAACGCCATCATGCTGGCCGGGGAAATGCTGCACGAGATGCGGGACCTGCAGGCGGAACTGACCAAGGGCCGTCGCGATGACGCCTACCCCTTCCCCTTCACCAGCCTGCACGCCGGCACCATCAAGGGCGGCGTCGCGCTCAATGTCGTGCCGGATTATTGTGAGATTGAATTCGAGATCCGCCACATTGCGGGCGAGGATACCAGCGCACTGCTCCGCCGCCTTGGCGCGGCAGGCGAACGCCTGGGCGCGGCCTCCAATGGCGGGACCGTGGAGGTGCGCGTCACCAACGACTATCCGGGCGTGGAAACGCCTAGGGGTGCTGCCATCACGCAAATCGCCCTGGCGGCGGCGCACACGGAAGAGACCGGCAAGATCGGTTTTGGCACCGAGGCCGGGCTGTTCACCCAGGCGCTGGGCATGGAGACGGTGATCTGCGGCCCCGGCAGCATCGACCGCGCCCACAAGGCCGATGAATACGTGACACGCGATGAACTTGCCGCCTGCGACTCCTTCCTCGACCGCGTGATCGCCACGCTTTATTAGCTATCTGGTCCCGGGCAGCGGCTTGTCCTTCAGTAATTCGCGGCACAACTCGATGAACGCCTCGGCCGTCGGCGTACGCCGCATGCCGCGGAACAGCGCAATGCCGTGGTTGAGCGGCCGCAGCGAATCCTCCAGCGCCAGGTATGAGAGTTTGCGGCCATCCAGCGTGGACTGGTTTTTTGGCTGCGCGTTGGCCAGACTGTAGCCCTCCCCGCGCCCCACCAGGCTGCGGATCACGTCAATATACGCGTAACGGCCGGTGATATTCGGGTTCACCCCCGCCTGGCGGAACAGCGAGAGAAAATAGTCGCGGCTCATCGGCAGGTCGAGCAGCAGAAAATTATCATACGCCAGCTCGCGCAATGTCACCGAGCGCCGGCGCGCGAACGGATGCGCCGCGCCGACAAAGGCATACGGCGCCACCGGCGCCAGGGGCAAAAACTCAAAATCCGGCGGGATCGCCATGTCATAGGTCAGCAGCAGTGAAATGCGGCCCGATCGCAAATGCTCGAACAACTCCGTCTGGTTGCCGGCCAGGGCGGTGGCGCGAGTGGCCTCGTGGCGCTGACGGAACACGGTGAGCAGCTCGGGAATTACCAGAGGGAACAGCGTGGACAGACAGCCGATTTCCACCGGCCCGGCGACGCGCGAGGACATCACCAAAGCGGCGGTCTCAACCTCCTCTGCCTGCAGCAGCAGGGCGCGGGCCTCGCGCAAAAAGCGCTGGCCGTCGGCGGTCAGCGAGAGTCCCTGCGCGTGATGACGGATGAAGAGCTGAATGCCATAGGATTCCTCCAGCGCCGTGATGGCCGAGGAGATCGAGGGTTGCGAGATGTTTACCCGCTCCGAAGCCTGCGTAATGCTGCCGGTTTCCGCCGTGGCGACAAAATAGGAGATCTGCCTGAGCGTAAAGCGCATTGGTTACCTCTTTCCGAAGCAAAGCCTTGAGAGATTATATTGTTCCGAACCAAGGCGGCTGGCAACATGGCGCCGCATCACAACAGGAGTCCCGCCGTTGACCTTCTCCCTTGCCGCCCGCTGCCCGCGCACCGGCCAGTTTGCCGTGGCCGTCACCTCTTCCTCACCCGCCGTGGCGGCGCGCTGCGCCTTTGCCCGCGCCGGGGTGGGTGCCGTGACAACCCAGAACATCACCGATCCGCGCCTCGGCCCGGCGCTGCTCACGGCACTGGCCGCGGGGCTGGACGCCGAGTCCGCCCTCGCCCGCGTGCTGGAAGCTGCGAGCTTCCCCGCCTGCCGCCAGCTCACATTGGTCGACTCCGCCGGCCGCACCGCCGCATGGTCCGGGGAAAAAACGCTCGGCGTACACGCTCAAGCGCTAGCGAGCGACGCCGTGTCGGCCGGCAACCTGCTGGCCAATCCCGGCGTGCCGCAGGCCGTGCTGGCAGCCTTCGCGGCCACCGATCCAGCGCTGGAACTTGGGAGCCGCGTCATCACCGCGATGCAGGCCGGGCTGGAGGCGGGCGGTGAGGCAGGGCCGATCCGCTCGGCCGGGCTCATCGTGGTGGACCGCGAGGCATGGCCTCTCGCCGATCTGCGCGTTGACTGGCACGGCGAACCCCTCGCCGAACTGGCGGCGCTATGGGACGTCTGGGCGCCCCAAATGCGCGACTACGTGACCCGCGCCCTCAACCCCGAAGGCGCACCAAGCTACGGTGTGCCGGGGGACGAGTGATCCCCCGGCTGTTTGCCGCTATTCGAGCTCGGCGATGACATCGACCTCCACCAACCATTCCGGCCTGGCCAGTGCCACGACCACCAGACCGGTGAACACCGGGTACACGCCCTTCATCCAGCGCCCGAGCACGCGGTATACCGCTTCCCGGTAGCGGATGTCGGTGAGATACACCGTCACCTTGCAGATATTCTCAAGCCCCGCCCCGCATTCGGAAAGCAGCAGCGCGATGTTCCCCATCGCCTGCTCGGCCTGGCCGGCGGGATCGCCCACCGCCACGCTCTCGCGCGTGTCGAGATCCTGCGCCACCTGACCGCGCAGATAGATAGTCTTGCCCGTCACCACGGCTTGGCAAAGGTCGTTGTCCAACTTCTGCTCGGGGTAGGTATCCTTAGTGTTGAACGGGCGGATGCGCTTGTGAATCATGTGCTTACTCCGCCGCCTTGTGGACCGCGCGCATCGGCCCGGCGCAGCCAAAATTGCGGTTTACCCATACCCTGCGCCCACCGCGGATCAAATCCCGGCATTGCTGTCCCCTGCGGCTCATATTTTGTCCTCGCTTGAATACACTCACTCTCGGCCCCAGGGCCGCGAGAAGTAGTGGCATTAGCCGCTAATGATATAAAGCAGATACTAACGGCGACTTGCTTCGGAATTTTCAAACCAATTGACATCAGCAACAAATTTGGAGGTACGTCAGCCCGTCGCCAGCCAAAACTACTATGCCCCAGACGCACAAAAGGGCGCCGGCGAGGCTGGCCATATGTTTGATTTAGTTATATAATTTAGTGGTTGCGGGGGCATGCAAGCACCGACAGCTAACAACTTTAAGAACATTCTGCTAAAAACATAGCTTTGTGCCGGGTCTGGTCTGCGCCCTAGAAGTAGGCCCCGTTGGTGTCGTTTTAGACGGCCAAATCACTAAAGTATGCCCGCAAGTAACTTAGCGGGCAATCAATGAGCAGCTGTCTGGATCGAGGCTCGGAAGCTTCGATCCAGACAGGTCACATCTTAACTGGCACTGGCCACTCTCAGTGGGGGCGTCTGCGCCGATAACACGCCCGGCCCTACGGTCGAGACATAATCAGCGATCGGCGCCGGCTCCACGCCACCACGCGGGCTGGTGATGCCAAGATACGGGAACAGCAGTTCAGCCACACGGTAGGTTTCTTCCAGATGCGGGTAGCCGGAAGTGACAAAAGTATCGATGCCGAGGTCCGCGTATTCCTTCAACCTGGTGGCGACGGTTTTTGGCGAACCAACCAGGGCCGTGCCTGCACCGCCGCGTACCAGGCCCACGCCGGCCCATAAATTCGGGGCGATTTCCAGTTTGTCGCGGCGGCCTTGGTGCAGAGCGGCCATCCGGCGCTGGCCCTCGGAATCCGATTGGGTGCGGAAGGCGGCCTGGGTACGGGCAATCGTTTCGTCGGACAGGTGACTGATCAGCTTCTCCGCCGCCGCCCGTGCCTCGGCGTCAGTTTCCCGCACGATCAAATGTACCCGCAGGCCATAACGGATAGTACGGCCAACCCGGGCGGCACGCGCCCGCACATCGGCGATTTTTGCTGCCACGTCGGCCACCGGCTCGGCCCAGCTGAGGTAGGCGTCGAGTTGCTCGGCAACCAGTTTGTGGGCGGCGTCCGATGAGCCGCCGAAATACAACGGCGGATGCGGGCGCTGCACCGGGGGGAATATCTGGCGGCCACGCTCAATGTGAATATGCTCGCCGTGGAAAGTCACTTCCTCGCCTTGCAGCAGGCGCTTGAGCACGGTGCAGAATTCCGCCGCGTGGTCGTAGCGGGCGTCATGGTCGAGGAAGATGCCATCGCCGGTCATTTCGCTGGCACTGCCGCCGGGAACGATATTGGCCAGGATGCGCCCGCCGGTGAGGCGGTCCAGCGCCGCGAACTGGCGTGAGAGCAAGGCCGGTGTGTAAAGCCCTGTGCGTACAGCGAGCAGGAAGCGCAGCTTTTCGGTGAACGGCGCGATGGAAGCGGCGGTGATCCAAGGCTCCTCGCAATGGCGGCCGGTCGGCACCAGTACGCCAGTATAACCGAGACGGTCCGCCGCGACGGCAATTTCACGCAGGTAACGGTTGGAGACGGGACGGTGGCCGATGTCTGACCCCAGGTACGGGCCATCACCGCTGGTGGGGAGAAACCAGAAAAACTCCGGGGGATTCGAGAAGATGGCAGTCACGGGTGGTATTCCTTGTGTCGGTTTGTTGGTTTGTTCAATGCACGCCCAGGGCGGCCAGCAGTGCGGTGCGCAGGTGGTCGAATTGCGGGTCGGCATGGCGGCGGGGGCGCTCCAAAGACACCGGCTGGTCCACGGCGATGACACCGTCTTTCAGCACCATCACGCGGTCGGCGAGCAGCAGCGCCTCGTCGACATCGTGCGTCACCAGCAGCACGGCCGGGCGGTGGGTCAGCCACAGCGCGCCGACCAAGCTTTGCATGCGCAAGCGGGTCAGGGCGTCCAGCGAGGCGAAGGGTTCGTCGAGTAACAGCAGCTGCGGCTCGCGCACCAGGGCGCGCGCCAGTGCCACGCGCTGCGCCTCGCCGCCCGAGAGGGTGAGCGGCCAGGCATTGCGGCGGTGGCCGAGTTCCACCTCATCCAGCGCCGCCAGGGCGGGGGTTTTGGCATCGGCACGGCGCAGACCGAGGCTAACGTTGCGCCAGACACGCTTCCAGGGCAGCAGACGCGGCTCCTGAAACACTACGGCACGGGCCGGGGGCACGGAAAGGGTTTCGGGCGGGGCGGCATCCAGCCCGGCCAGCGTGCGCAGCAAGGTTGATTTGCCCGAGCCGGAACGGCCGAGGAGTGCGACAAACTCCCCCTGGGCGATGCTGAAGGAAAGGTTATTGAGCACCGTCTGGCCGTTGAACGCGCGGGTCAGGCCGCGCACCACCACGGCAACGCCTGTGCTGGTCAGGGGCGGGATGGCGGCATCTGCGAGGGGTGAGAGCATGTTCATTTGCCCTGATCCTGATCGAGGTAGCTTGGCCGCCAGACCAGCAGGGAACGTTCCAGCAGGCGAACGCTTTGGTCAGTAAGCAGGCCCAGCAGCGCGTATAGTGCCAGACCGACGAAGATAATGTCCGTGCGCAGAAAATCCCGGGCGTTCATGACCATGTAGCCGATGCCGGCGGAGGCGTTGATCTGCTCGGCCACCACCAGGGTGATCCAGGCGATACCGAAAGCCTGACGCAACCCGACCAGAAATCCGGGCAACGCGGCGGGAAGGATGACGTGGAGGATTTTTTCAATACCCGTAAGACCAAGCGTATCGGCGGCCTCGCGCAGTTTACGGTCGGCACCGCGGATACCGGCGAACAGGTTGAGGTAGATGGGGAACATCGAGCCCAGCGCGATGAGAGTGATTTTTGGCGTCTCGCCAATGCCGAACCACATGATCATCAGCGGGATCAGCGCCAGATGCGGCAAGGTGCGCAGCATCTGCACCGTGGAATCCACCGCGTCCTCGCCCACGCGCGACAGGCCTGAAACCACGGCGAGCGTGGTGCCGGCGGCGATGCCGAGGCCGAGGCCAAAAAACACCCTGGCGAGAGAAACGAGGATGTTGCCGACAAGCTGGCCGGAGACAAGCAGTTCCCAGAAACTGATGGCGATGGCGCTCGGTGGGGGGAATGTCTGCACGGAGGTAAGCCCGGCGAAGGAGGCCGCCTGCCAGATTGCCAGCAGCCCGAGAGGCACCCACGCACGGCGGAGTTTTTGCGCCCAGCCTCGCCACGGCGCGGCGCGGCTAGCCCGGCCGGGTAAAACGGCGGCGGCTGGGCTGCCTGAAATTGTGGCGGACATGCGTAAGCTCCGGGCTGCTTCAAGTTCGTTTGCTACTAATAGCGGCAATCACCCTATCATAGCAATAGTATTGAGGTATTATTGCTTTTTTCTGTAAAAGTTAGACTACAGCAAAAGTCTTTCTCTATTGGCACATTATATAAAAGATCACATTTTTTGGTCGCTTGGATAAGTTTTTCTAGGATGCTTTGTCCTTATACGGTGAGCGGGTTGGTTCGATTTATACTATTTTTGAGATTGACATAATAGAGAGATAGCGTTTACGCCTCCGGCCTCGCTGCCTTCCTGAAGGACATGAAAAATGAAACGCCGCACCCTCCTCTCCGCCGCCGCCGCCGCCATACCCGCAGCGCTGGTTCTGCCCACTATCTCCCGCGCCGCCACCGCCGGGACCTTGAAAATCGGTTACCAGAAAGCCTCCACCTCGCTGGTGCTGCTAAAAACGCGCGGCTGGCTGGAGAAGAAACTGGCACCGCTGGGCTATGACGTGAGTTGGGCGGAATTTCCCTCCGGCCCGCCGATCCTGGAAGCGCTCAGCGCCGGGGCGGTGAATTTTGCCTATACCGGGGAGACCCCGCCGATCTTCAGCCAAGCCTCCGGCACGCCGATTGTCTACATCGCCGCCACCGTGCCGCACCCGCATGAAGAGGCAATCCTAGTGAAAGCCGGTAGCCCGATTACCAGCGTGGCCGGTTTGAAGGGCAAGAAAGTGGCGGTCGCCAAGGGCTCCAACGCGCACTACCTGCTGGCCGCAGCCCTGCAAAAGGCCGGGCTGGGCTTCACCGATATCACCCCGGTCTACCTCGCTCCGGCCGACGCGCGCGCCGCCTTTCAGACCGGCGCCGTCGATGCATGGTCGATCTGGGATCCGTTCTTCGCCGCCGAACAGGCCGCCACGCCGGTGCGCGTGCTGGCAGATGCGAAAAACCTGGTGCCGAACCATTTCTTCTACCTTTCGCGCCGGGATTTCGCGACGCAGAGCCGCACCGCGCTGGAAGCGGTAATCGGCCAGGTGCAGGCGATCGAAGCCTGGATACCAGCCAACAAACAGGCGGCCGCCACGGAAATTTCCGCTAGCATCGGCCTGCCGGCACCGGTACTGCTAACGGCTTTGGAGCGCGGCACCTTCGGCGTGAACAAGGTAACGCCCGCGATTCTCGCCGACCAGCAGAAAATCGCCGATCTGTTCTACAAACTCCACCTGATCCCCGCGCCGCTGACCGTGGCGGACGCGGCCTGGGGTTGATAGCATGAGCGTAGCCCCCGCTGAATCCGCTAATGTCCTTTGGTTCCTGCCAACGCATGGCGACGGCCGTTACCTAGCCACCACGCACGGCGCGCGCGAAGTGGACCTGGGTTACCTCACGCAGGTCGCCCAGGCCGCAGACCGGCTGGGCTATTACGGCTGCCTCATCCCCACCGGACGCTCCTGCGAGGATAGTTGGATTATCGCCTCGGCCCTCGTGCCCCTGACGCAGCGGTTGAAATTTCTCGTCGCCGTGCGGCCTGGGCTGCAATCCCCCACGGTCTCCGCCCGCATGGCCGCCACACTGGACCGCATCTCCGGCGGGCGGCTGCTGGTGAACGTGGTGACCGGCGGCGACCCGGTGGAAAACAAGGGCGAAGGCATCTTCACCCCACACGCGGAACGCTATGAACTCACCGACGAATTTCTCACGGTCTGGAAAGCCCTGTTGTCCGGGGAAACCGTGCACTACAACGGCAAACATATCAGCATCGAGGACGGGCGCGTATTCTACCCGCCGGTGCAAACCCCGCACCCGCCGCTCTACTTCGGCGGTTCTTCGGAGGCAGGTATCGCCGTCGCCGCCGAGCAGGTGAATACCTACCTCACCTGGGGCGAACCCCCCGCTGACGTCGCCGCCAAACTCGCCACCGTCGACGCCGCCGCCACCGCGCGCGGCCGCAAGCTGAACTACGGCATCCGCCTGCATGTCATTGTCCGCGAAACCAACGAACAAGCCTGGGCAGCCGCGCGCGACCTGATCAGCTTCGTCGATGATGCCGCCATCGAAGCCGCGCAGAAAACATTCTCGCGCATGGACTCCGAAGGCCAGCGCCGCATGTCCGCCCTGCATGGCGGCAAGCGCGACAAACTGGAAATCTCTCCCAACCTTTGGGCCGGCGTGGGCCTGGTGCGCGGCGGCGCTGGAACCGCGCTCGTCGGCGATGCGGAAACCGTGGCCGAACGCATGCGCGAATATATGCGCCTGGGCATCAGCTCGTTCATCCTCTCAGGATACCCACACCTCGAAGAAGCCTACCGCTTCGCCGAACTCGTGCTGCCCCGCCTGAAACTGAACCACCAACCCCATGGCTTCAGCAACGCCGCCAACGAAGGCCCCTTCGGCGAACGCATCGCTAACACGCACGCACCGGCGCGGGGGTAGTAAGCAAGGCCAAGGGGCTCTGCCCCCCCTGGCCTTACTTACTCCTCCAGCCCGAGCAGTCGCGTCGCGTTGGTGGCGAAGATTTTTTCCAGCACGGAGTCGCGGAAGCCCAGGCGGGTGTAGTCTTCGATGGATTGCGCCATGGCGCGGAAGGGGTGGGAGGAGCCGAAGGCGATCTGGTCTTCCAGGGCGCCGTTGCCGGCTTCCACGTAGAGCGAGCTGCCGGGCTGGAAGACGTACATATCGGGCACGAGGGTGACGTTGGCGTAGCGGAAGGCAACGCCCATGATTTCCGCGACGCGTGGCCAAGCGCCGTGGTGGACGGCGATTTGCAGTTGCGGGAAGGCGCGGGCGACGCGGCCGATGGAGTCGGGGTTGTTGTAGGTGAGGTTGGGAGTTGTTGGACCGGTCATCAGGAAGACGGGAATTTTCCAGTCCTGCAGCGCGTCGTAGAGCGGCAGCAGCAGCGGGTCGTCGAAGTGGCGGGCGGGGGTGCCGAAGCCGGGCTCCAGGTTGATGGCTTTGAGGCCGAGGGTTTTGACGGCGCGTTCGGCTTCGGCGATGGCGCCGGCGGCACCTAAGCGGTGGGGATCGACCGAGCCGGCGCCCACGAGTTGCGCGTGGCGCGCGACGAGGCTGGCGATTTCGTCATTATCGTTCTGGATGGCGGGCGTGTCGCGGCCGATGACCACGGCGGTGGTGATGCCGGCGTCCTGAATTTCATCGATGTAGCCTTGCTCGGTTTGTGAGCGGGTGAAGTGTTCGATATTTTTCGACCCGGTGCGGCCGTTCAGCCATTTTGCGGCCTCAAAGTCCGGCGTGCCGCGCCGGGCACCGTAAAAATCGTGCAAGAATGCGGGACGGTTGCGGATGTCGACAATTTTACGAGGCATATTTTACTCCTTGTGCGGGCGCTCGTTCGGCGGCCAGGTGGCGCATTGGCTTGCCGGGGAGGACGCCGTTGAGCAGGTAGTCTCCGGCGATGTGGTAGCGCCAGTGGTTGGCGTCATGCACCGAGTGGGTGCGGGCGTTACGCCAGTGGCGGTCCAGGTTGAGGCTGTTATCAGTGGCGCTGGAGCCGGAGAGGGCGAAGATGTCGTTGGTGATTTCGATGACCACTTCCTCGGAAAAGCCTTTGGCCTCGGCCACGGCGACGGCAGCATGCGCGGCGGTTTCGGGCGTTAGGTTGGCGGTTGCCGCGTCCAGCAACTGGGCTGCGCGTAGCAGCAGCAGTTCCGCCGCGTGAAATTTGGTGGCGAGCTGACCAAACCGCAGGATGACGTGCGGGTCCTGCGTTGCCTGCGAAACTTGCGCGCCCAGCCTTGGACGTTTGCGCGCACGCACGGTAGCCACTGCGTCGGCCAGGGCATTCTGGGCGATGCCAACGTCGATGGCCGTGTGGAGTTGCGAAGCGTAGGCGTGAAAAATGCTGACGCGCTCAAACAGGCGCCAATGCGGGATGACGTATTCGGCCTGGACCGCGACATTCTCCAACGTCGTGGTGCCGCTGAAGGCGACGCGCTGGCCCATCGCATCCCAGTCGGCCAGCACGGTGACGCCCGGCGCCGTGCGCGGCACCAAGGCGAGCACCAGATGCTCCTGCGGGTCGAAGGCGACAACGGGCAACCAATCCGCCAGCAGCGCGCCGGTGCAGTAATATTTAGTCCCGTTCAGGCGGTAACCCGCATTGCCGTCATGGGTGAGGCGGGTTCCGAGGTCGAGGGCGGAGGTGCCGCCCTTTTCGGCCTGGGCGTTGCCGAGCCGGGCGCCGGCCAGCACGTGGCCGAAGAAAAATGCCTGCTGCTCCGCCGTGCCGTCCTGGCGCAGCGCGTCGAGAAACAGGAAGTGACTTTGCACCATTTGCGTGACGGCCGGGTCGCCGGCAGCGAGGGTCTGGAACACGCGCGTGACGGTCTCCAGCGAGACCTCGGCACCGCCAAAGCGGCGCGGCACGGTGATGGCGAGGATGCCGCTAGCGGAAAGCCGTTCCAACTCCGCCAGCGGCGGCTGTGGGTTGCGGTCGCGTGCTGCGGCGCCGGTGGCGAGATAGTCGGACAGCTCTTGCGCGGCGGCGAGCGCTTCTGCCTCGGATGCAATAATATGCGCGGTCATTGGATAGTCCTTGAAGCCTGTGGGAGTGCCGGAACGGCAACCCCCCGGAAGCGGCCGGGGGGTGAAGTCTCCCCCGCGCATGCGACGCGGGGGGATTTTGCAGTGAGCTAGTTACTCTTCGCCCAACACCTCGGCCTCGACCGCCGCGAGACGTTCCGGAGCCAGGATGCGCAGGGCGAGGAAGTACGCGACGCCTACCAGCAGCAGCGCGATGAAGATGTAGGGCAGCACGTTGTAAGGCCAGCTCGGCACCGGGTAGACCGTGCCGACCACGACCACCAGCAGCAGCACGACCGCCGCGATGGTTGAGAGGATATGGCCGATCTTCAACTCGCCGCGACGGAACAGAAACACCGGCGCCGCAATGGCGATGAGGCCGTAGGAGACCAGGAAGCCGTAGGTCGCCAGCGAGCCGAGGATGCCGTATGCGTCCAGGATCGCCCAGTGGCTGAACGTGAGCGCCAAGGCGAGGCCGATGGCCACCACGGTGACGACGGCCAGCGCCACATGCGGCGAGGCGTGGGTGTCATGCGTGGAGCGTGCCGAGGAATGGAACAGCCCGTGGTGCGAGAGCGTGAACAGCACGCGCGCCGCGGCGTTGATGCTGCCCAGGATGCAGGCGAAGAAGCTGAGCGCGACGCCTATGGAGATGAGCAGGCCGATGCCGCCGAAGCCGAATGCCTGCGCCACGACGGTGAGCGGTGCATCGGACTGGTTGAGTGGGGTTGCGGCGCCATGGAACGCGGCGACCAGGCCGTACGCGCTGATGACAAAGATGATGCCGACACCGGCAACACTGGCGATAACCGCACGCGGGATGAAGCGGCGCGGCTGCTGCGACTCAATACCCAATACCGTTGCGCTCTCAAAGCCGACGAAGCTGAAGAACGCAAGCACGAGGCCCAGGCGAAGCTCACCGGGGTTGACGCCCTGCAACTGGGTTTGCGCCGTGTCGACGATGGAATGATGATGCAGGAACCAGCCGGCGACCGTGAGGAGAATCAGCGCCAGGGTGGTGAATTCGATCGCCAGCGTGGTGCGGCTGGACAGGCGGATGTCCCGCCAGCCGAGCGCGAAGGCAATCACGGTGGCGATGACGCTGAAGGCGATCAGCACGGGAATGGTGCTGGTCTGGAAGCCGAAATTTTGGAACACGGCGAGCGAGGTACTGACCGTGCCGTCGATAACGGCGGCGGCGGTGAAGACGTAACCGATGAGAAGTGCCCAGCCGGAAAACACCCCGGCCAGACGGCCGAGCCCGTGCCCGGCATATACATAAAGTGAGCCCGGTGTTGCCACGCGGGTGGCGAACACGTTGATCTGCAGGCTGACTATGAGCAATGCGATGGTAGCGAATGCATAGGCCAGCCAGGTGCCATTGCCCGCAGTGGCAAAAACCACCGGAATGACAAGACCCGGCGTGCCCGAGGGGGCGATGACGCCGATGGATTGGGCAACGACCTCAATGAAGCTGAGGTGGTTGGTTTTTAACCCAGGTCCGGAGGCGGCGCGGCCGATTGCGGGCACTGGGCTGGCTGTGGTGGTGGCTGGTTGACTCATGGTGACCCCATTAAGAGATGTTGTTATAAAATTATTCTCTATCTATCTAGTATTATATTGTCCACCCCCACAGAAACCGCTGCCCCCATAATCTGAGCAAAGACTCAGTAATAAAGTTTTTTCTACACAAGTGACTACAGTTTTTGATATTAGGCGTAATAATCTGTTATTTAAGAATATTATTCCATTTATTCCAGATTTTTCAGGGAGGCCGGCACTTGATGTGCCAGACCATATGACAGGATATTTTACTTCATAAAAAATTTTTTTTCTTTTGAAGGCTAGTCATGTGCCCAGAAATAATGATAAACCTCTTTTCTTAATAGGATTACAATATTAAGTAGAGCGCTTCACACACCGATGCACACAGATCTTCCACAAGTTTCCACACGCTCCCGCCGGGTGCGTCACGTCCTGGCCGCTGGGAGCTGTTGCATTAGCCGGAACATGCCGGTGCCGTGCCTGCCCTGACAGGTCGGCCGCCACGAACCAAAGCCGGCCGGTCGCCCGCTCTCACGCCAGATAACCAGGCCATCAACCCATCGCCATTATAAGCAGAACAGGTCATCTTATGAGTACGATACAGCTTACCAAACCGCCGCACGAGCCCGCGGCATCCGCCTATCCATTTACCCCTGCGCATCTGATCCGCGACGCGGCCGAAGCCGCGGCGGTAGCGCACCGCGTGGCGGCCGAGCTCGCCGTGGGCGCTGCGCAGCGGGACCGGGAACGCAGCGTTCCCGCGCGTGAACTCGACCTTTATTCGCAAAGCGGGCTATGGGCGCTGAACGTGCCTAAATCGCACGGCGGCGCGGATCTTTCCTGGGCGACCATCGCGCAGGCCATCGCCATCATCTCCGCCGCCGACCCATCGGTCGGCCAGCTGATCCAGAACCACCTCGACCTCATCGACACCATCCGCGCCGTGGGTACCCAGGAGCAGAAAGATTTCTTCTTCACGGAAATTCTCAAAGGCCTGCGCACCGGCAACGCGTTTTCAGAATTTAACAGCCGCACGGCCGGTGACTTCGAAACGCGCATCACCCCAGATGGTGAAAACTACCGTGTCAACGGCCGCAAGTTCTATTGCAGCGGCGCGTATCTGGCGCATGTCGTGCCGATTATCGCCGCTGACGAGGCCGGGCGCCTATACATCGCGGTGGCCGACCGCAACGCGCCGGGGCTAACGGTGGATACCGACTGGACGAGCTTCGGCCAGCGCACCACCATCAGCGGCACCTCGGTCATCGACAATGTTTTTGTGCCGGCCAACCGCGTGTTCCTGCTGCCGCAGGGTCCCTCGGCCAACGGGCCGCTGTGCCAGATCGTGCATGCCGCCGTCGATGCCGGCATCGCGCGCGGCGCGTTTGAGGAAACCTTGCGCTTTGTGCGTGAATTCGCCCGGCCCTGGATCGACAGCGGGCAGGAAAAGGCGACGCAGGACCCGCATACCATCTACCAGCTTGGCGACATCGCCGTTCGCCTGCGCGCAGCGGATGCGTTGCTGGCGGTGGCTGGGCGCGCCGTGGATGCAGCGGTGAACAACACCAACGCCGAGACGGTGGCGGCGGCTTCCATCGCCGTTGCCGAAGCAAAAATTCTCTCCACCGAGGTTGCGATTTTGGCCACCAATAAATTGTTCGAACTCGGCGGCACTAGATCAGTGCTGGAACGCTACAATCTGGACCGCCATTGGCGCAACGCGCGCGTGCACACGCTGCACGACCCGGTGCGCTGGAAATATAACATCCTCGGCAATTTTTATCTCAACGGCATCCGCCCGCCGCAGCATTCCTGGATTTAAGCATATGACTCAACAGATCCGCCTCAACGCCTTCAGCATGAACTGCGTTGGGCATATTTCCTCCGGCCTCTGGCGCATTCCCGGTGACCAGTCATACCGATACACCGATCTCGAATACTGGATCGACCTAGCCAAAACGCTGGAACGCGGGCTCATCGACGGGCTGTTCCTCGCCGACGTGATCGGCGTGTACGATGTGCATGGCGGCAACGCCGACCAGGCGTTCCGCTCCGCAGCACAGGTGCCGGTGAACGACCCGCTGCAGATCGTCCCCGCGATGGCCGCCTTTACCAAACATCTTGGTTTTGGCGTCACCTCTTCGGTCGCCTTCGAGCATCCCTTCCCCTTCGCGCGGCGCATGAGCACGCTCGACCACCTCACCAAGGGCCGCGCCGGGTGGAACATCGTCACCTCCTATCTGGACAGCGGCGCGCGCAACCTCGGCCAGGACCGTCTGCTCAACCACGACAACCGCTATGACATCGCCGATGAATATCTCGACGTGTGCTACAAACTTTGGGAAGGCTCCTGGGAAGACGGCGCGGTGATCCGCGACGCGGCGGCGAATGTATTCGCCGACCCCCGCAAGATTCATGAAATCCAGCACGCGGGCAAATATTTCAAGGTGCCCGGCTACCATGTCAGCGAGCCTTCGCCGCAGCGCACGCCCGTGCTGTTCCAAGCCGGCGCGTCATCGCGCGGCAAGGATTTTGCCGCCAAGCACAGCGAATCCGCCTTTGTCGCCGCCCCCTCCAAAAAACTGCTGGCCAGTTATGTCTCCGACCTGCGCCGCCGCGTGGAACTCGCCGGGCGGCATCGCAACGATGTGCTGACCTTCGCGCAGTTCACTTTGGTGCTCGGCGAAACCGATGCCGAGGCGCAGAAGAAGCTGGATTCCTACAAGCAATATGTCGACCGCGAGGGCGCGCTGGTGCTGATGTCCGGCTGGACCGGTGTCGATCTCTCGCATCTCGACCAGGACGCGCCCATCACCGAACTGGACGGCAATGCCATCCAGTTCACCGCGCAGGCATTCAGCTCCGCCGACCCTGACAAAGTGTGGACGGTACGCGAAATCGCTGAATATTGCGGCATCGGCGGCGACGGCCCGGTAATTGTCGGCTCGCCCGCCACGGTGGCCGATGCGTTGCAGGAATGGCAGGCAGAGACGGGGCTCGACGGCTTCAACCTCGCCGCCGCGACCAATCCCGGCACCTTCCGCGATGTCGTCGACCTCCTGGTGCCCGAACTGCAACGCCGCGGCGCCTACAAAACCGCCTACACCGAAGGCACACTGCGCGAAAAACTCTCCGGCCGCGGCCCCCTGCTCCCCACCTCGCATACCGGCGCCAGCCATCGCCGCGCGCAAAGCTGAGCCAAAAGGAAAATCCTATGCCCAAAGCCCATGTTATCACCAGCGAGCAGGAGGCGATTAATATCGCCCGCACCCTGGCCGCGCGCTTCCGCCTGGAAGCCGGAACGCGCGACCGTGAGCGCCGCCTGCCGTATCAGGAACTCGATGAATCCCTGCAAAGCGGCCTCTGGGGCATCACCATCCCGCGCGAATATGGCGGCGCCGGCGTGCGCCAGCGCACCGTCGCGCAGGTGTTCAAGGCACTCGCCAGCGGTGACTCCTCACTCGCACAAATTCCGCAGAACCATATCGAAATCATCGACCTGGTCCGCCAGACCGGCTCGGACGCGCAGAAGCGGTTGATCTTTTCGCGCGTGCTCGCAGGTGCCCGCCTCGGCAACGCTTTTTCCGAGTATAAAGGCAAGAACGTCGAGGATTTCCAGACCCGTATACGCCGCCAGGGCGACGGCTATGTGGTGAACGGCGAGAAATTCTACGCCACCGGCGCACTGTTCGCGCATCTGGTGCCGATTGTCGCCATCAGCGAGGATGACGGTCGCGTGTATGCCGCCATCGCCGAACGCAACGCGCCAGGGCTGACCGTGATCGACGACTGGTCCGGCTTTGGCCAACGCACCACGGCGAGCGGCACGGTGAAGATCGAGAATGTGTTTGTGCCGGCCGAATATGTGCTGCCTGCCTATCTCGCCTATGAAACCCCCAGCCCGGCCGGTCCGGAAAGCCAGGTGCTGCATGCGGCGATTGACCTCGGCATTGCCGAAAACGCGATCGAGACGACCATTCAGCTGGTACGCAACCACGCCCGCCCCTGGATCGACAGTCACCAGGCGCATGCCTACGAGGACCCCTACACCATCGCCGCCATCGGTGATTTGAAAACCCGCTTCAACGCCGCCGATGCGGTGCTGGCGGAGGCGGCCGATGTGGTGGACGAATGCATCGCCAACCCGGATGGCCAAACCGTTGGCCGCGCGAAAATCGCGGTGGCCGAAGCCAAAGTGCTGACCACGGAAATCGCCATTCTCGCGACCAACAAACTGTTCGAGCTGGGCGGCACGCGCTCTACTTTGGCGCACCATAATCTCGACCGTTTGTGGCGAGATGCGCGCACGCACACGCTGCACGACCCGGTGCGGTGGAAGTTTGATGCGATCGGAAAATATTACCTGAGCGGCACCGAGCCGCCGGTTCATTCCTGGATTTAACCGCCATGACATGGCACGCTCACGCTGCTGAACTGAAACCTTGCACCTTAACCCCCGCAGGAGATCCGTTATCGTGAGCGTGTTTACCCTCCCCGACCAACGCAGACTGCATTACCGGCAAATCGGCGAGACCGGCACGCCGGTGGTGCTGCTGCATGGCTATCTCGACTCCAATGTCAGCTTCTTCCGGCTATTTGATGCACTGGGTAGCGCGCACCGGCTGTATGTGCCCGACCAGCGCGGCCATGGCGACAGCGATCCGGCTGCTGACTACGCCATTGCCGGTTTCACGCAGGATGCCATTGTCTTTATCGAATCCATCGGCGTCGGGCCGGTGCATCTCTCCGGCCATTCGCTCGGCGGCATCGTCAGCCAGCGTGTCGCGGCGCTACGGCCCGAGCTGGTGCGCAGCGTGGCCTTGATCAGCACCGCGCGCCATTCCGGCGGCAACCAGACGCTGCTGGAAACCGCGCCGCTCCTAACTAATCTAGCCGACCCGGTGCCCGAGGCGCTGGCTCGCGAGTTCCAGGGCTCCACCACATTCGCGCCCCTGCCCGAGGATATTTTTGTCCACTACCTAGACGAGACGAAAAAAGTAAAAGCTGATGTGTGGCGCGGCGTGCTGGCCGGGCTGCTGGACGAGCCCGCCCCCACCGATGCGCCATCCGCCATCCCAACGCTAATCTTCTGGGGCCATGACGATGGCATTTTCCCTAATGCGGACCAGGCGAAACTGCGCCGCCACTTCACAAATGCAAAATTCATTGAATACGCCGAAACCGGCCACGCGCCCAACTGGGAACGCCCCGCTGAAGTTGCCCCCGCGCTGCTGGAATTCTGGCGTGATGTCGAGAGCAAGGAGCCCAAAACATGAGCACGCCGAACGCCGTATTTGACAAAGCTCTCGGCGAATATCTGGGCCTAATCGGTGACCCGGTCGCCACACTATCCGCGGCGGTGCAGGCCGATCCGGATTTCATCATCGGTTACACCACCATCTCGGCCCTCAACAGCCTGGGCGGCGTGCCGGGGGATGCCCCAGCGGTGCATGACCCGCTGGCCGCCGCGCAGGCGCTGAGCGACAAAGCCAACCCGCGCGAAAGACTCCACATCGCCGCCGCCAGTGCCTGGGCCACCGGGGACATTGAAGGCGCCGCCAATTACTGGGAAACCGCACTGAAATCCGACCCGGCGGATATCCTCTCGCTGCGCCTCGCGCATGACACGCATTTCTTCCTCGGCGCCTCGCAGAAACTGCGCGACGTGCCGGTTTCCGTGCTGCCGGCCTACGCCCCCGGCTCGCGCGAGCGCGGCTTCGTGCTCGGCATGGCCTCCTTCGGGCTGGAGGAAACCGGCGAATACGCCGAAGCCGAGAAGGCCGGGCGCGAGGCCGCCGAGATCAACCCTACCGACACCTGGGGCGTGCATGCGGTCGCCCATGTGCTGGAAATGCAGGGCCGGCCGGAGGAGGGCATCAAATGGCTGCGCGGGCTGGAGCCCTACTGGGCCCCGGCTACCGGGCTTGCCGTGCACCAATGGTGGCATCTGGCGCTGTACCTCACCGAAGCGGGTCGGTTCGACGAAGTGCTGGAAATCTACGACGCGCATATCCACGCCACCCCAGCCTCCATAGTGCTCGACCTGGTCGATGCCGCGGCACTGCTGTGGCGGCTGGAACTGCAGGGCGTGAATGTCGGGGACCGCTGGAAGGATCTGGCGCCGTTTTGGGGCGCGCATGCGCAGGAGCATGTGCTCGCCTTCAACGATGTGCACATCTCCTTCACCTTCACCGGCGCAGGGAACGAAGCTGCGGCCGACCAATTGGAGGCGTCGATCCGCGACTATACCGCGCGCGCGACTGGCACCAATGCCGAGGTGAGCAAAGAGTACGGGCTACCGCTGATCCGCGCCTTGCGCGCCTATCGCAAGGGCGACTACGCCACGACAGTCGCCATACTGGCGCCGCTGTACAAGAACCTCGCGCCGATCGGCGGCAGCAATGCGCAGCGCGACCTGTTCGTGCAGACGCTGGGAATTTCCGCCTATAAAACGGGTAATATCGAACTGGCGCGCGAAATTGCCGCCGAGCGCCGCAAGCTCAAAGCCGGCAGCCCGCGCTCCTGGGCGCCATATCCGGCTTTGCATTAACCATTTGCATCCGGGTTGCAGCGGAAACGCTTCAACCCGGATTGCGCATGATTTTTTGCCTGTGTCGAGCAACGAAATAACATTAAATTAGTCTAATTAACCAAAATCGCCTCTGCCAACACGTACCCCAGATACGCAGCCATAGTCGCCGCCTTAAAAACCGGCAGCAGACCAACCCGCCCTAAAACCCTCCGGAAAAAGCGATTTCCGCAACAGGTTTGCGCGGACTTGGTGCCTCACGCGCTTGTAACGCCTCCGGCAACGAGGTTTTGTCCCCGCGCTTGCCGATTGCAATCCCCGCTTCGACATAAAAATCCTCAGGTACATTCAATTCCACGCGAATGCGGTCATGGTCGATTCCCGCCATGCCATGCGTCGACCAACCGAGGTAGGTGGCTTGCAATGCCAGATAAGCCCAAGCCGCGCCAGCATCAAAGGAGTGGCTTCGAGCCGGAATTTTTGCATCCTTACCCGAGACTACCATGGTTTTCTCGGACACAACAAAGACGAGCGCGGACGCCGTCTTTGCCCACGATTGATTGAACTCGTTCAACAGGCCGAGAAACTTATCCCAATGCGCATTGTCGCGTGTCGCATATAAAAACCGCCAAGGCTGTGAATTATAGGAAGACGGTGCCCAGCGCGCGGCTTCAAAAAAACTGAACAACAGCGCCTCGGGAATGCTCTCGCCGGTGAAAGCTCTGGGCGACCATCGGTCGAGAAATACCTGCTCAATCGGATGGTCGGCGTTCCGCGGATTTTCTGACATTTCGATCGTGCTCCCAATGTAATTTGAATATACCCCAAATGCCATTTTTCGTGCACCGGAGGAATCCCCTAGTCTTTTGCACCTGGCTGCCAACCGGCCGCAATCTCCGTCAGCACCGCCGGCTCCAAGATAATAAAACGCTGGCGGCGCGCACTAATGAGCGCCCGTGCCCTTAAACGCTCAAGCGCGTGGGAAGCCTGATTGCACGACAGCCCGGCCGGGACCGCTATTTCTTCCAGCGATGCCGCACGGGTAATGGCGATCGTATTCCCAACCTCGACCTCGAAACTCACCAGCAAACCAAACAATGCCTGCGCGACCCCCGCCAGAGCGAATCTCCCGACAGGATCGATCTCCTCAAACCAGTCCGGTAAGGCCACAATGCCGTAACCATTACTTATGTTCAGGTCCATTCCCACCGTCAAGGGAGCACAGGCCGGCAAACTTAACCGCATCGGTTCCTCCAACATGACGTATCTTGTGTACCTCTCGTCCTTTTCCCACTCACCTGGGGACAATACGCCGCAAGTCTACAGTTTAACTATTCTTTTTGTTTAAGCAACCCCGTCGGACAGATGAAAGCTGGTCAACAACAACCACGCCTCCTGGCACGGCGTCTGTGCTCCCTAAGCCATGGAGGTTGCAGGCAGTGGCACAATCTGTTCCGCGACTACCACGCCGATCTGCTGCGCCTGCACACGGATGTCCGGGACCGCCAGGCACTCCCAGAATACGCCCCGCACTATCGGGCCGAGCGCCCACATCCGCGGGGCTGGAACGCCCTGTGAATTAACGATCTCCAGCGCTTCGGTAACTTCCAGCCCCAATCCCTGCTGGTCGGTTCGGACCAGGCCGGTATCGAGCAACCGGGCAACCAGGCCGTGATTGGCCCTGGCACCTTCGAGCCCCGTGGCGAAAATGACTCGTTGCACGGTAAGCGTTTCCAGCTGGCCACCCGTATGGCTTTCAAGTGTGACGGCGGCTTGGCCATCCGCTGTCCGCACATCACGCACTCGGCCGCGTTTTAGCCGCAGCGCCCCGCTCGCGATCATGGCGTCAAAAATATCGGCGGCGGAGGGGGCCAGGCGGTGGCGATGCACGTCCCAATAAGGGCGCGCGTGCCGCAGGAAGCGTTGGCGCTGCTCAAGCGGCAGACCGCGCCAGAGTTCGGCTGTCACCGGACGCAGGCCGTCGATGACCGCACGCCAACCAATGCCCTGTGCGGCCGCCTCACGCACCTGCACTCGTACCCGGCGCAACAGCGCCAACGCGGAATGGCGCTCCTCGGTAGTGAAAGCCGAGGCGGGCCAGGGCCGGTCAACCACGTCATGCCGTTCCGGAATCAGCCCGCGGCGCGAAACCGCGAAAATCGGGCCACGAAATCCCTGGCCGTGCATGCCCAGCGCAAGGTCCACCATGGTCAGCCCGGTGCCCACGATCAGCACCGGCTCACCGGGGTGCAGGCTGGCGATGGCGCTTGGTGTCCAGGGGTCGTAGAATACCACGCCGTCGCAGGGGCGGTTGGAGGGTAGATTTCCCGACGCCAGAACGACACCAGCCGCTACAATATCGTGCCCGCTGGCACATAGCAGCCGCCACCCGTCCGGCAACTGATCGAGCCCCACCACCTCGTCGGCTATCAGACGAACACGCCCGCCTGATGCACGCATTTCATCAAACAGCAGCGCGCGCAGATAGCGGCCGTAGAAACGGCGGGTGGCAAACGTACCGGCCTTGGTGCGGCGGAGTTCACCGGGAAATTTCACAGACTCCCGCTCAACCCAGCGGTCGAAATGCCCCGGATCTTCCGGAAACGCGCTCATATTCGCCGCCCGTACATTCAACAAATGCGGCGCGCTGGACTCAATATAGGCAAGACCACGGGCGAAACGGCCGGTGCGCTCAATAAGATAGATAACGCAATTGGGAGGTAATGCGCGCCGCAAACGTATCGCTGCCATTGTACCCGAAAACCCGGCTCCGATAATGGCAATCGCGTGAGACTGCTGCCCAGCTTGGCCTTCGCATTTTCCCGGTTGGATAGCAGTGTTCGGTTTATCCGGGAATTGTTTTAGCTCTGGCATCATTTCTCACCCTCTTTCTTGCCTCCCGGCTCCCAGCGCTGCCCGGCACCTGTCGCACGAACCTGCCACTCCGCACTCTAATGTAATATCTTTTCTATGGTTTTAATAGTGTTTAAAAATAGAATCTCTGCCATGCGGCAAAACCCTGAACATCCAGGCAAGCCGGACCGGCGCTGGGTTGCGCCGGTTCCAGCTCTCATCGTACCGGCTGCTCTGAATGGGCCGTGCCGGGAGGCACCCAACTGTACGGTACCGGCTGGGCGCGGTAGACCCAATTGGAAACGGTATTCACTTCACCGGCATAGGGGCCTGAATAAGGGCTGATATATTCCCACACGATTTTGGCCGCCGGCATAACCTGGAAGAACCGTCCGTTAATCCCCTCATCGATCAACGTATTGCCATTGGGCAGCCGCCGTGCGCTGCTGATGAAAGGGCCGTGGAAACTCCAGCCCGGCGCGCCAGAATTTTCTGCCCGGTATTCCCAGACGATCAGCTTAGTTTCGGGGTTGATTTCCAGCACTCGCGCGCGCCGATCAATCGAGAGCAGCGCCTCCGGATACCGGAATGAATTGTCCTCTGGTTCTAGTGGTGGATCAGGGTCAACAGCTCATCTCACGCCGCCTCCACATAGGATTCGAGGTCGCGCAGTAGGCTCGCTTTCAGTGACACAAAGCCTGCCGAATCCCGGACACGCGGCCGCGGCAGATCAACTTTGACGATATTGCTGATCCGTCCGGGATGCGGTGCCAGAACCACGATGCGATCAGCAAGAAAAACCGCTTCCTCGACATCGTGCGTGACCAGCAGCATCGCTGTTTTCTCATACGCCCAAATGGCCTGCAGTTCACTTTGCAACCTTGTGCGGGTGAGCGAATCCAGCGCACTGAACGGCTCATCCAGCAGCAGCAGACGTGGCCGGTTGACCAGCCCGCGCGCAATTGCCGCCCGCTGTGCCATGCCGCCTGAAAGCTGTCTGGGAAAGGCATTGGCAAACGGCAAAAGCCCGACAAGTTCCAGGTGTATATCGATCAGCCGTTTGCGTTGGACGGCGGGAAGCTTGGATTGCGAAAGTGCCAAGTTGATATTCTGCGTCACGGTAAGCCATGGCAGCAGGCGATGATCCTGGAAGATCATTCCGCAGCTCAGCGATGGCCCGGTTATCTGCGCGCCATCGAGCGCTATGCTGCCGGAATCGGCGGTTTCAAGCCCGGCAACAAGACGCAACAATGTAGACTTGCCGCAACCGCTGGCGCCGATAAGAGCAACAAACTCACCGTCGTCCAAGGTAAGGTCGATCCCGCGCAGCGCCTGCACATGGCCGCCACCGTGAACAAAGCTTTTACCAACACCTTGCAGGGTTAAAAGGGCCGAGTCCGTCATGATAAAGCCCTTTCCTGCCAGCGGAGAAGAAATCGTTCGGTATTGCCGGCAGCAAGGTCGAGCAGGACGCCGACCAAACCGATCGCGATCATATCCACGACCACGAGGTCCAGCCGGTAGAGTTCACGCGCGCCCATGATGTTGCTGCCAATGCCGCCGCCGGCCTCGAATAAATACTCAGCTCCAATCGTGGCGAGCCAGCCATAGAGCAGGGCCAGATGGACACCGCGCAGAATGCCAGGCATGGCACCAGGGAGAACAACCCTGCGCAATGTGACCAATCGCCCCAGGCAGAGGAGGCGCGCCAGTTCCAGATACCGGGGCTGGATCGAGAATACACCTTCGAGCGTACTGAACACCACCGGAAGTGCCGCGGCGAGCGCTATGAACGTGACCTTGCCCTCCTCGCCCGAACCGACCCAGACCGAGAGCAGCGGTACCCAGGTAAAAATCGGGATGGCCTTGGTGGCGTCCAGCACAGGAACAAACAACCCTCGCACAAGTGCTGAGCGCCCTAGCGCCAGCCCAGCCGGAAGGCCGAGAAGTATACCCACGCCCGTACCCTGCGCATCACGCAGCAGGCTCGCGGAAAAATCCGACCAGAACTGCGGGTCACTGAGTTGTTGAGACAATGCGTGGCCAACCAGCACAGGCGAAGCCCATTGCGTGGGATCAATCAGATTAAAGCTGGCCGCAGCCTGCCAGGCACTCGCGACGGCAAATGGCAAAGCCATCGCCAGTGCGAATGTGGCAAGCCGCGTTCCTGGGCGGGTCCTGGCACGGCTCACGCCACACCTCCGAACCGGCGTATGAGGATAAATTCGATCCGGGCAACGCCACGATCGAGGATAAAGCCGATCACACCGATAACCAGCATCAGCGCCACCATGGTATCCAACTGGAACAATTGCCTGGACATTGCGAGTTCAAACCCCAGCCCACGCGAGGCAGCCAGCAACTCCACCACCACCAGAGCGGCCCAAGCTTGCACAAGGCCTAGGCGCAGACCGACAAAGATGGGAGGCAGAGTGGCGGGCAGCAAAATACGCCGTAGTGCGGTAAACCAGGAAAGCCGGTAAAGCCGACCTAATTCCACCCAGCCACGTGGAATGGCAGCTATGGCGCGCTCGGTATTCATCGTCACCGGAGTCAAGGCAGCCTTGGCGATGATGGCCAGCTTCAGGGCCTCGCCAATGCCAAAAATAACCATGAGAAATGGCACCCAGGCGAGCAAGGGTACCCGTGCAACGGCATAAAAACTCGGGGCGATGAGTTTCCGGGCCAAAGGGGAGACAGCCATGAGCACCCCTAGAGGCAGACCGATGCCGATGCCGATACCGTAACCAAGAAACAACCGTTGCAGGCTGATTTCAATGGAGCTGAGCAGCAGACCGGAGGTAACGAGTACATGCAGCGCCTGCACCACCTGCCACGGCGAAGGCAGAATCAGGTTCGCAACGATACCCCGCGCGGAGACAAATTGCCAGATCCCAAGCAACAACACCGGCACAATGGCGCCACGTAGCACCGATAACCGCGGCGTTGGCAGTTTCCATCTTCTCGGCGAAGGGATAACCCTGGGCAATATCTGCGTCGTCTGTGACATCAGCTGACTCTCGTCAGACCATCGGCGCCGAATTGCGGCCAATAATGCTGTAAGCCAAGACTCGCCAGCGCCCGGTCCAGCGGGCCACGATCGAGCCATTGCGCGGTATTCACCTGGGTGCGGATGAGGCCGAATTTATACGAATCCGCGGCAGAGCGCGCGAGCTGCGAAGCCGCAAATGCGTCCCAAAGTGGGGAACTGAAAACCAGAGGGTCCTGTTGGTCGAACATCGACTTGATAAAGACCGGCGGGTAGCCTGTTTTGCCGTAAATTGCGTACAGTGCTGGACGGTTTTGGCCGAGCGAAGCCCAATGCGCGGCCCCAACGGCAACACGCACGACACGGTCCACTGTGTCAGGATAGGCCAGCGCAAAAGCCTCAGTGGTGATAAAGCTGGTCTGTGGCGATAGCTCGGGCTCGCCAGGTCCACTGCGATAGATAATTTTGAGCAATTTTTCCGTCTGCGGTGTGAGACCGAATTCTATGAAACTGGCGTCGATCTGATGTTGAGCCACGGCCTCAGACGCGGTGACCTGATCGAGGTTCACCATTTGCATATCCTGTTCACGCAAACCTGCCGTGGCGAGGATACGGTCCACCGCGAGCTGCAAGGTGGTTCCCTGGAAATTAGCGACGGTTTTGCCTCTTAGATCGGCAAGGCTTGCAATGGAGGAATCCTTCGCTACAGCCACGGCAACAGGAAAGCGGTTGCCCGCGACAAAAAGCTGTTTGGTGGCAAGCCCGCGTGAGCGTCCGACGATCTCCGCCATATCCCCCTGCCAGGCAAAATCTAGCGCGTTATTTGCAAGAGCCTCATTCACGGCTGGACCGGCGCCTGCAAAAAAATGCCACTCTACCGACGTGCCGCCCGATGCAAATTCCTTTTCCAGTAAGCCCTGCACGTGCATGACAGCCACAGCGCCCGCGAAGGAATACGGGCGGCCGCCAAGCCCTGCCATGGCGACGCCAATGCGCAGGCGCCGCGGCACCGCACCAGCGCGCCCTAGGCCCGGCGCCGCAAGCAAAGAGGCGGCGGCCAAGCTGGCAGTAAGGCGGCGGCGTGTCAGCATTTTTATCATCTCCAGGAAACCGGCGGGAGGTTACCCTCCCGCCTTGATCTTCAGGCCGCTTGTTTCTTGGCCGGGTTCTCACGCACGGAAAGCGTCTTGCTGCGCTGGCCATCCAGCCCCACCGGCACATCGCCCGCTATGGTGACGCGATGCACCACGCGGTGCTGTGTGCCGTAATCGTTGATCGCCTTATGCTGCGTAGCGCGGTTGTCCCAGATCGCCACGTCGCCTTCCTGCCAGCGCCAGCGGATGGTATTTTCCTCCAAAATCGCATGGCTCTGCAGGAGCTCAAAAATTAGTTTGCTGTCATGCGAGGAAAGACCAACAAAACGCTGCAGGAAGTGGCCCAGCAACAGCGAGGGTTTGCCGGTTTCGGGATGCACGCGCACCACAGGATGCTCGGTCTCATAAATCGTTGACGCAAACACATCCGCGTAGCGCTGAGCATCTTCGGCTGGCGCCTTTGGCCGCCGCGCCGCATAGTCGTAAAGGTTGCTGTGAATTGCACGCAGATTGTTGGCCAGCTGCTTCAGCACCTCCGGGAGATGCTCATAAGCAGCCTCGGTGTTCGACCAGATGGTGTCGCCGCCAGCTTCCGGCACGGTAAGCGCGCGCAGGATGGAAGCTTGCGGATAGGCATCCACGAAGGTGACGTCGGTGTGCCAAGTATCAGCGCGGCCACCAAATTCGCTGTCCAACTCCAGCACGTAATCGGTGTTTTCCGCCGTCGGCACAGTAGGGTGCGCTACCGGCTCACCCAAAAGTTTCGCGAAAGCTTCCTGGCTCTGGTCAGTCAGTTGGTGCTGCCCGCGGAAGAAAATAACCTTGTGCTCCAGGAGCTGCTCGCGGATGGCTTTGATGGTCGCGGGCTGCAGGTCCGGCCCAAGATTGATACCAGAAACCTCCGCGCCGCCGCGACCAGTAATTTTACGGATTTTTAGACCAAAATCAGTTGTAACATCAGCGCCCATGGCGCATCTCCTTTAAGAGTTTTCAGGGTTGTTTTGGACGAAGCAAAGACTGGCAATCCGCCAGGGGACGTTCAGCGCAGGGAAGCGAAACAATTCGGTTTACACATGGTACCAACTCTCTTCGACGATTCGAACTGTATTACAAATAATCTCTATCGGCAAGCTATTGTTAAAGCCTAAACGACAATATTTTCTGTGACACCTGTGATTTTCTGCTAATTTAAAAAAATTATTCCGCCACACCCGCGATGCCCACCGCATCCCAGGCCAGTTCATGCAAGCCCAGATGTGCCCGCAAGGTGCGCCCGGCATATTCCCTGCGGAACAGCCCGCGCCGCTGCAACTCAGGCACGACCAACGTGGCAAAATCATCCAATCCGGTAGGAAGAATCGGCGGCATCACGTTAAACTCATCGGCAGCACCATGCTCAAACCAGAATTGCAACTGGTCCGCGATCTCTGTGGGCGTGCCAACGATAGTCCAATGCCCACGCGCACCGGCAACACGCAGATAATCGCCACATGCAGCAACGCCACGAAAGCGATGCCCGCGATTCGGCGGGTTGAAAGCGGTGGGACTGCGTAGCCGTAGTCCGTGGTAATTGCCAGGCGCCGCGAACAGAGCGGCAAGTCTCGTTTGCTCAGATACAGCGACAAAAGTATTTATTATCTATCTGATTTCTAGTTATAATAGAAGCGATCTACTGGCCTGCTACAGAAATTCAATAAACAATTATATAACAATGTATTATACAAAGCATTAGCAGACTTCTCTTGAGAGTCCACCTCCGTTCAGGAGAAAATATTGTCATATTTGACAGGGATTCCGAATATCTCTAGATTATTTTTATCATTCCTATAGGACTAAACGACTCGTAACCAAACACGGCGTCCAGCCGCCATTCTCCGCAACCATCCAGGCAGACCGAAAGCAGCTTATGAGCGAACATCTCCCTACCCCCACGGCCCTTGGCGACGTCGCCGCGCGGCAACTTGCAAATGCAACCAAAACCACGCCGCAAATGTCCAGCATCACCCCGCGCTGGCTGGTGCATTGCCTGCAATGGGTGCCGGTCGAAGCCGGTATTTTCCGCCTCAACCGCGTGAAAGACGCCTCCGCCATTACGGTGGATTGCTCCGCGCGCGATGAGCGCGTGCTGCCGCAGACCTTCGTCGATTACGATGAAGCGCCGCGTGAAATCCTGCTCAGCGCGGTGAACTCGGTGGTGGACATCCACACCCGCGTGTCCGACCTGTATTCTGTGCCGCACAACCAGATCGCCGAGCAGCTCCGCCTGACCATCGAGGCAATCAAGGAACGCCAGGAAAGCGAACTGATCAACAACCCCGAATACGGGCTGCTCGCCAACACCACGCCGGAACAGCGCATTTCCACCCGCACCGGCGCGCCCACGCCGGACGATCTCGATGAATTGTTGACCAAGGTATGGAAGGAGCCGGGCTTTTTCCTGGCACATCCCGCCGCCATCGCCGCGTTCGGCCGTGAGTGCACCCGCCGTGGCGTGCCGCCCCCTACCGTCTCGCTGTTCGGCTCACAGTTCGTCACCTGGCGCGGCATTCCGCTTATCCCGTCGGACAAGCTGGCCGTAACCAACGGCAAGACCAATATTGTGCTCCTGCGCACAGGTCAGGCGCGCCAGGGCGTCATCGGCCTGTTCCAGCCACATCTTCAGGGCGAACAGGGCCTGGGACTCTCGGTCCGCTTCATGGGCATCAACCATAAGGCGATCGCTTCCTACCTCATCTCGCTCTACTGCTCGCTCGCCGTGCTAACCCCGGATGCCATTGCAGTGCTCGAAAACGTCGAGGTCGGGAAATACCATGTCTACAACTACCCAGCCTGAGACCTCCGCCCCGTTCGACGTGGTCGAACTGGCAAAGCTGGCGAGCGCGATCTTCCGGGAACTTCCCGGCGGCGCGCAGCCGCCTGCTGGTTTGGGCGGCGCGCAGCCGCAACTGCCTGCCGCCGCGCCAGTGACCTCGCTGGCCGGCTTAGGCCCGCCCGCGGGTGGTCCGCCGCCGCTAGGCGGCGCGGGCGTCACTGCGCCCCTTCCCGGAACTTTCCCGGATTTTGCGCCGCATTCGCTAGGCGTCCCATCCTCGCCGCCCACGGGTGGCCTGCCTGGCAACGCGCCGCAGCCGGGGTTTTCGCTGGATAACATCCCTCCCCTATTGGCCTCGCTGCCGAACGAGGTGGAGTTGCACGCGCTGCTGGCGCCACTGCTCAAATCCCCCGCCCCTGCGCCGCAGCCGGGTGCGGTTCCCGGTGGACTTTCGGGCCTGCCGGCGCAGACAACCCCCCAAGCCCCCACCTACTATTTCGTGGACGACAATTTCGGCACCACGCCACAGATACCCGCCAGCGCGCATCCGGCTTTCAACGCCGAATCGGTGGCACGGGATTTCCCGATTCTCTCCGAGCGCGTGAATGGTAAAAAGCTGGTCTGGCTGGACAACGCCGCCACCACGCAAAAGCCGCGCGCGGTGATTGAACGTCTGAAATATTTCTATGAGCACGAGAACTCCAACATCCACCGCGCCGCGCATGAACTCGCCGCACGTTCTACCGATGCCTATGAGAAAGCGCGCGAGACCGTGCGCCGCTTCATCCACGCCGGCTCAGTCGAGGAAATCGTTTTTGTGCGCGGTGCCACCGAGGGCATCAACCTCGTCGCGCAAAGCTGGGGCAAAAAGCACATTCGCGCGGACGATGAGATCATTGTCACCAACCTCGAACACCACGCCAACATCGTGCCCTGGCAGATGCTATGCTCAGAATCCGGCGCGAAACTGCGCGTGGTGCCCGTGGACGATTCCGGCCAAGTGCTGCTAAACGAGTATGAAAAACTTTTGAACGACCGCACCAAACTGGTCGCCTTCACCCATGTTTCCAACGCGCTCGGCACCGTGACGCCGGCGAAAACCATGATCGACCTGGCGCATCGCTACGGTGCGAAAGTGCTGCTGGACGGCGCGCAGTCGATCTCGCACATGCCGGTTGACGTGCAGGCGCTGGATGCGGATTGGTTCATCTTCTCCGGCCACAAGGTTTTTGGCCCCACCGGCATCGGCGCCGTCTACGGCAAAAAAGCCATACTGGACGACAGCCCCCCCTGGCAGGGCGGCGGCAACATGATCCGCGACGTGACGTTCGAGAAAACTGAGTACCAGCCTGCTCCCTTCAAGTTCGAAGCCGGCACCGGCAACATTGCCGACGCCGTGGGCCTCGGCGCGGCGCTGGAATATCTAGAACGCATCGGCATGGAAAACGTGGCGGCGCATGAACACGCGCTCATCGAATACGCAACCAAGCTGCTCACCCCCATTCCCGGCCTGCGCATCATCGGCACGGCCACGGAAAAGGCGGGGGTGATTTCCTTCGTGCTCAACGGTATTCCCGCTGAATCCGTCGGCAAAGCCCTGAATGAGGAAGGCATCGCGGTGCGGTCCGGCCATCATTGCGCGCAGCCCATTCTGCGCCGCTTCGGCGTGGAGGCGACCGTGCGTCCCTCCTTCGCGCTGTACAACACGTTCGCGGATATCGACGCGCTGGCAACCGCCGTGCGCCGGATCGCCGCCGGCACGGTAGGCTGAGCATGGCAAGCCCGGAAAGTGCAGCCTCGCTGCGCGCCACCCTCACCCATCTGCGCGAAGTCGCGGCCAGCGGCACTGGCGGACGGATGGACAGCCAAGTGCTGGTCGATGTGCTGTGGATCAAACTGCGCCAGGAAGCGCAGGAGGCACTTGCCAAGACGCCGATGCTGGCACCTTTGTTCGTGGAATCCATCCTCAACCGGCGCAGCTTCGAGGCCGCGATTTTCCACCGCGTCTCCGCGCGGTTAAAAAACGACGTCGTCGGCCTGGGCGTGATCGTGGACGCCTTTTACCGTGCGACCGAGGCGGAGCCAGGTCTGATCGGCGGCTTGCGCGCTGACATCGCCGCGGTGGTGGAGCGCGACCCGGCGACCGAGCGGTTCATCGAACCGTTCCTGTATTTCAAAGGCTTCCACGCGCTGCAGACCCACCGCCTGGCGCATTGGCTCTGGGTCAACGGCGAGCGCGATTTTGCCCTCTACCTGCAAAGCCGCTCGTCAGACGTTTTCCAGACCGACATCCACCCGGCCGCGCGCATCGGCAAGGGTGTGTTCCTCGACCACGCCACCGGGCTGGTAGTGGGCGAGACGGCTGTCATTGATGACGACGTCTCGCTGCTGCAGAACGTCACACTGGGCGGTACAGGCAAGGTGGCTGGGGACCGGCACCCGAAGGTACGCAAAGGCGCGGTCATCGGCACCGGGGCGAAGATCCTCGGCAATGTGGTAATCGGCGCCAACGCCCGCATTGCCGCCGGCGCCGTGGTGCTGGCCGACGTGCCGGAGAACGCCACCGTCGCCGGCATTCCGGCGAAAGTGCTGAAAATCTCGGAAATCGCGCGTGTGGCACAGGATTTCCCCGATGTCAGCGCCCACACGCTGATCGATTCGTTCGACTTTTCGATTTAACCAGTTCCACCTAACTGCACGCGAGGATAAGGCTCAAGTCGCTTATTCGGCCGAATGCCCGTCCGCGATTGCCGATAGCGCGGAGAGCTCCCGCAAAATGAAACATTGGCGGCGGATATCAATCAGCACCACGAGCGCTGACCAGGCAGCCTCGCCAATATTTGGCTGTCCTGGAATTCTTGGCTTGTGCTGTGCCAGCCAAGCCTGTGCAATAGCGGCAACGTCAAGCATATGAAATGCTGCGGGATGCCATCGGACAGCAAGCGACCAGCCATCTTCGCCGCGGGCGGCTTTCTCCCAGAACGATAGATACGGCTTTGTTTCAGACATTGTGGTCACGTTAATCTAATCTAATGGCACTTATATCCAACTGGATTCTCTGAGGCACCCAGGTCGCCAATTTAAAGAACAAGCAATACAAGTGCCATTTTGCTGAAGCGGCATTTAACTGAAAAGCGCGGATGGGTCTCGTTCCGCTGCCCGCGTTCAGTAAAAGACCGAACGCGGGCAGCCTTTCTGAGTGGCCTGTCACGCCTCCACCGAATTCAGTTGCCGAGTGTGTCAGCGTCGGTGATTTCGAATCGACCTCCTTAACGTCTCACTTCGAACGATAAAATACCTTAAAGACAAATACTATTGTATTCCAATGTATTATCGAATAATTAAACCGAAGTCGTGACGGAAAATTTCAAGGGTGACGCGGTAATCCCCAAAAATATCCCCCCGGCCCGTTAGAGGCCGTAGGAAGAATGCCGACATAAAAACGTCAGAGGGGTCGGTTTTAGACGCGAAAACCACCCCTCAGGGGGTCAACATTGCACGCGATTTTACAGGTTGATCTATTGGAACCTGCCGATGGGGGTGTCTGCCATCATGTATAGCGTGGTGTTTTTGTATGTTTTGGCGTTGACCGTGCTGGTACCATTCGGTAGGCGGCGTGGGGGTGGCGGCTGATTTCTACGGCCCGGCGACCCTAACATTACAGTTGCAATTAATCTAAAACTCTGAATCAATGGGTCTCCATGAGTCGGAGGTCATGGATTTTGGGTGCATCAATTGAGGCGACGCTGGAGTTTTGGGCGAGGTCAC
>Ga0182014_10000143_pt1 | contig 83205 bp, 74 predicted proteins | sample 612S2DmetaG_FD_120489 | JGI IMG/M metagenome (GOLD analysis project Ga0182014, IMG submission 120489) | Permafrost microbial communities from Stordalen Mire, Sweden - 612S2D metaG | ecosystem: Environmental > Terrestrial > Soil > Wetlands > Permafrost | place: Sweden: Stordalen | collected...
GCGCAGGACAGTACGCAAATTACTGCCATGGTAGCGGCGAAGCTGCTGAAGGAAATTTTGGGTAAGATGATTGCCGGGTAGAGCAAGGTGTCAGGCGTCAGGTCTCAGGTGTCAGGAAATGCAAACTCAGGGAAACTCCGATTAAGGTCCGCCAGAAAGCGTAAACCACAGAGGACACAAAGGTTCACAAAGGAACCCGGAGACTTAACCAGAGATTCCCTAGACACAATGCTCGCAGCAGAGACTGTTCCTGAGACCTGAGGCCTGACACCTGAGACCTAAATATGGCAAATGAAAACGAAAAAGAACTTGCCGGACGCGCTGCGGCGAAACTGGTGCGCGATGGCGATGTGGTCGGGCTGGGCACGGGATCAACCGCCTACTTTGCGGTCGTCGCGCTGGGCGAGCGCGTGAAGGCCGGGCTGAAAATCGTCGGCATTCCCACCTCGAATGCCACCGCTGACTTGGCGAAGAAAGTTGGCGTGCCGTTGACTACGCTTGATGAGCATCCGGAAATTGACATCACTATTGATGGCGCGGATGAGGTCGATCCGCGGCTTAACCTGATTAAAGGCGGAGGCGGCGCGCTGCTGCGGGAGAAGGTTGTGGCTTCGGCGTCGAAGAAGATGGTTGTGATCAGCGACTCCAGCAAGCTGGTGCCGGTGCTAGGCAAGTTTCCGCTTCCGGTTGAAGTCATTTCCTTTGCGCGCGCAGTGGTCGGAAAGAAGATCGCGGGCCTTGGAGCGTCGGTCAAATGGCGCACACGAGCTGACGGCAGTCCTTATCTCACGGACAACGGGAATCCAATTCTCGATTGCAGCTTTGGGGAGATTGAGGACCCGGCCGCGCTGGCGCGCATTTTGAGTGACATGCCGGGCGTCGTGGAGCATGGGCTGTTTATTGGATTGGCAACGGTGGCGCTGGTGGGAAAAGGGACGTCCGTCGAAGAAATTGTGCGCCCTTAGAGCGGGTCGTGTAGCCCAACACTACACAACTAGGGGCTGCAGCCGCTGACCGCTGAAGAGTCAACTGCCGACGATATCTCCTCGCTGCCTGACGTAGAATTGAAGGCCAAGTTACTCTCGCGCCTACCAGGAGCACGCCGATGAGTAAGTCCCACGACAAACAGTCAAGAGCGAAAGACCGACGGAAGTATAACCGCGAACATAAGCCCGCCTCGCTGCAGGGCCATTCCGAACGGCAGGAGCATGTTCTGGTGGGGAATCACGAGACGGAGAAGCGTGGGGCAAACACACTCGCATTTCAATCATCCGGTCCCGCAGAGCGATACGGGTCTCCCAATGCTGGCACCACCCATATAGCTCCAAATCCGATGGATCGGCGGATGTTCCTCGCCACGGCGGCTCTGGTGATGCTGGGTGTGCCGCCCGCTCTTCAGACAACGGCGGAGATCGCAATGATCATTGGCGAGAAAATGGGACAGCGAAGGGAGGCCGCAACTAGGGAAGACGAACTTCACGAGCTCCTAAATTGTTACCTTTACCCCTCGATTCCAGGTCGCCGACTAGAATCCAGGGTTCCACTAGTCCCGGCAATGCGCGACCCTTGGGGTCCGGCTAATAGACGATTTTCGGGTTCGGGAAATGCCGTTTCTGCAGCCTACATCGCCGCCTTTCGCGTTTGGAGAGATCCGCGTGTAGTTGAGCAAATAAAAGTCGAGGACGACGATGCCCCAGTACTTATTGCGAGCCACCTTACAAATGAGAGGGCTGCAGAATATTTTGGCGACCCAAGCGCAGATCGACCCATTCATAGGCCTCACCACCGAGATTCCGTGGGGAGGATTCGCAGCAGAGCTCCGCTGGGCCATCTACACTCGCAAGGATGCAAGAGTAATGACCAAGCGTGAGCTGTTCGAAGGATCGCCGCAAATTCGCCGGGCGCCAGATCATGCATTGTCGGACTTAGATAATCGCAGGCTGCCACAACCCGAATTTCGACATCAGGGCGACATCGACTTTCAGTTGGACGACTATTTGTTGATCACTGTTCTACCGCGCGACTCTAGGCTTGATCGGCGAATTATTTCTCTCGCGGGCCTTCATAAGGCAGGCACTTTGGCGGCAGAAGCACTATTGAGCGATGGCAAACTAGCGCAGTCAATTCTGAAGAAGGTTCATACGAAAGTGGAGGGGCTCCCTTATTATCAAGCACTCATCCATTTGAAAGTCGATCACTCAACTGGGACGCCAGCGCCCACGTGCTTGGAATTGGTGGATGCTGAGCCGATTAAGAACGTAAGTCGACTGAAGTTGTAGGAAACTAGCCCAATGCTCGGCCGTCACGCCGCCGAAGCCAAGTCACAGGGGGAGCATTTCGTCTTCCACCGCTCTTCTCGCTTCCTCCAGAGTAATCATCAACGTCATCGGCTCGACCGGTGACGTAACAAATCCCCATTTCTCGTAGAAGCGTTTGGCGCGCTCTGAAATCGCATGCACCAGGATCGCGCGGATGCCGGCAATCTCCGCCGCCTGGAGAGTGCGCAGCACCGCGTCGCGCAACAGAGCGGGACCAATTCCTGCGCCTTGCATTGTCCGATCGACCGCGAGCCTCCCGAGTACCATCACCGGAACCGGTTCCGGCATATTGCGGCGCACGCGGCCGGGCGCAACCACGTGAGCCACCGCTCCCACGGCGAGCGCGTAATAGCCGACAACCCGTTTTGCCGCGCAGACCACGTAGGTTCGCGAGGCCCCGCTTTGCTCGTTCAGGAGCGCGCGCTTCCTCAGCCAGTCATCGAGCGCCGGCTCTCCGGAGTGAAATTGCGACAGGTCATGGCTGGGAGAAAGTTTTTCGGGAGGCGCGATCGACTTCAGGCCGGCACTCATTTGTCCCAGGGCGCCCGCGTCTTGAGCAGACGCGCCAGGCGAGGATTGGCCGCTGGAGGCTTGTCGAGCATGGCTTGGAACCGTTTGAATTGGACGTCGTCGAGAGCGAAATAGCGCCGGTCGAGGAGGATAGCTTCCGCTTCGCGACAAGCTGTTTCCAGCATGAAGTCCGAGCGGCTGCGGCCGAGGGCCTGCGCGGCGCGATCAATGAGATCCTTCTGTCCGCCACTCACCCGGAGATTGATGTTCTTGCCGCGTGCCGTATCCAGGTTGGCCTCAGTTTGGGGCATTCGCGCCTCCGATCAAGTGCAATTATGTGCGCACATTCAATATACAGGCACGTGCGCACATTGTCAATGCATGCTTGCCTGCCGACAAATTCCGGGCTCACGAGATTACAATCGCCTTTAGCGCCGCAAGCAGCCGGTCTACTTCCTCCATCGTGTTGTAGTGCAGCAGGCCGATGCGGAGGAAGCCGCCGGAGCGCTCTACGTCTAGCTGCTCGGTTACGTTGAGGGCGTAGTAGTTGCCGTCCCAGGTGAAGAAGCCACGCTCGCCTAGCTTGGTGGCGAGTTCGAGCGGCGTGTGGCCTTCGATGCGGACTACGGTTGTGGCACAGCGATGGTCGAAGCGGCTCGGGTCGGTGATGCCGTAGAGCTTCAGGCCGGGAATCTCGACGAGGCCGGCGATCATTCTCTCCATCATGGCGCGCTCATGCGGATGGATCGCGGCGTGCGCCGCGACGATGGCCTCGCGGCGGCTCCCGACCGACTTCCTCGACCGGCGGCCTAGATCTTCCCAGTAATCCACGCACGCTTTGATCCCAGCGATGCACTCGTGGTTCAGCGTGCCCCACTCCCAGCAGTTGGGAATGTTGTTGGTGTTGGGGCGAACTTTGTACGGATGCAGGCGCTTCAGGTGCTCGCGCTTGCCGTAGAGCACGCCCATGTGTGGGCCGAAGAATTTGTAAGTCGAGCAGACCAGAAAATCGCAGTCGAGGGCGCGGACGTCAATCAATCCGTGGGGCGCGTAGTGGACGGCGTCGATGTAGCTGAGCGCGCCGGCTTGCCTTGCCAGGCGCACGACTTCCTTGACGTTGTTAATTGTGCCTACCGCGTTTGACGCGTAGCCGACTGCGACCAGGCGCGTGTGGCTGGTGATCTGGCGCGCCAAGTCCTCCATGTCGAGCGTGCAATCGGCCGGATTGAACTTGGCCGCGCGGATGGTCACGCCTTTCTCTTCGAGCGCTTTCCAGGGCGAGAAGTTGGCGTCGTGATCGAGGAGCGTGAGGACGATTTCGTCGCCGGGGCCGAGTTCGCGGCCGATGGCTCTGCTCATGGCATATGTGAGTGAAGTCATGTTTGCGCCGAAGACGATTTCGTCGGCGTCGCAATGGAGGAAGTCGGCCATGGCGGCGCGGGCTTCGGCGACCATGGCGTCGGTGGCGCGGCTGGTGGCAAAGGCTCCGCCGGTGTTGGCGTTGTTGCGGGCCAGGTAATCCGAAATGGCGTCAATCACTCGCTGAGGAACTTGCGTGCCGCCGGGGCCGTCCATGAAGACGGCGGGCTGGCCGTTGACAGTTTGGGCCAGAGAAGGGAACTGGGCGCGAACCCAGGTCAGGTCGAGAGAGGTGGAGATAGAGCGTTCGGCGGTGGGCATAGGAAAGAACATTCTAAACGCTCCATTACGTCACCGAGTCGCTCTGTACGGACCGGCGGAAGCGTTTTGGACCCCAAGGTACGAACTGGCCTACTCAAGCCAACGTCAGGCTTGAGTGGGCCACCGTCGTCCAAATGGGGACCCGTCACAGGGTGGTGAGAAGAGGCTGGTGAGATGGAGCGACCTTTGCGGAGCTGCGCTCCGCTGGGCGGACAAGAGTGTCCGCCCCACACGAGCAAGTCTTACGCGGCGTGGTCGGACGAATTGGGGTGCTGTGGTTTTGCGGCGGCGTTGGCCTCCAGCTGGATGCGGCTCACGCAGGCCGTTTTCTCGACCAGTTCGCTGGTGGGCGAACCGTCTCCGGCCATTACGGAACCGGCTGCGAGTGCAAAGCGCAAGGCATCTGCTTGATCGTCGAAGTAGAGAACGACTTGGCCTGACATAGAACTTCTCCCCGGTGCGAACTTTGGGCCCCATGTTCGGATGAGGCGGGTCTGGTAAAGATCGAAGTCGACGCAGGTGGCGCCGCGGCGGCGCGGGCGGCACTTTTATTGATTGTCGAGGAATCGGGAGCGGGGGGATAGTGCTTTTGTTGGTTCGGAGGTGGAGCGGCGGGGCGAGATCCATGAAGGCACGGAAAGCGAACACCGAAAACAGAGGATGAGGAGCAGTTCAGTGCACGAATTTTCGCTTCACCAGTGACATACGTCAAGGCCGACGAGCGCAATCACGACCCAGAAGGCATAGAGGGCGGCATTCACAACCAAGACCTCAAGGCTGCAACGTAATGACGGTCCGCAGTTCGGGTGGTGGCGGTTAGCGAATTCCCAAGCTGGTCCTAACATTATTACGGAAAAGTGGTGAAGGGATTTGGTGTAAAGGAGTCCCCAATAGAGTGCGCTCGCAGCTACCCCACAGAGCAACGCGAACAAGAGGTTTCGCCCAAGCCGACGCTTCCAATTCGTTGGTTCCAAGTTTGACTGAAATCCTACCACTGGATAACGCGAATACGCCGCGCCCGTCTCTCCACGTTTTCTTCAGTAAGCAAACCCGTCGGGCTGGCTTACTGCGCCCACTCTTACATAGTGGTCGATAAAGTCGCGGCCGGCAGCCAGGGCTTTGCGGTTAATCTCCTTCAATGCGACTTTCTTGACCTTGGTCTCCAGCACTCCCTCGGCGGTGGCGGGCAGCAGGCATTCGGTTTCCTCCAGCAGCGCGCCCATCATCACGATATTGGTCGCTTTGGTTGAGCCGAGCTTGTCGGCCATCTCCGAGGCGGGGATGCAGATGATGCGAGCTTGCGGGAGCTGGAAATCTTCGGGCAAGCGCGCGGCGTTGTAGAGAATGAGACCTCCGGCGGCGACATGCGGCGCGAATTTTCTGAGAGAGATTTCGTTCATGGCGACGAGCACGTCGGGATGCGAAAGGAGCGGCGAGCCAATGCGCTGTTTCGCGAGGCACACGTGGCAGTGGGCGCTGCCAGAGCGCATTTCGGGGCCATAAGACGGGAGCCAGCTTACTTCCAGGCCTTCGCGCATCCCCATTTCGGTGAGCAACTGGCCGAGGAGGAGCACGCCTTGTCCGCCAAAGCCGGCGACCTTGATTCCGAACGTATCGAAGTGGTGCTGCTGGGTGCGCGCGGTTACCGGCGCGCTTTGTTCGCCGGGAGCGCCAGCGGTTCCTGCGTGGAGGTGGACATCTGTCTGAGTTCCTATGCGAGGATCGCCGATCTCAAGAGTTTCGGGGACCGTGTGATGCGGGACGACGGCGTTCTGCACCGGCTCGTGCACCCGGTCCTTGAAGACATTGAGTGGGAAGTTGGGGATCATCGCCTCGGCTACCCACTTGCGGGCTTCGACGGGGTCCTTGGCCCAGATGGTGGGGCACGGGGAGAGAATTTCTACGAAGGAGAAGCCTTTGCCGTCGCGCTGGATTTCGAGTGCTTTGCGGACAGCCTTGCGCGCCTTCATGATGTTTTTGTTGTCAGAAAGAGCGACGCGCTCGACATAGACGGGAGCTTCAAGCTGGGCAATGAGCTCGGCCATGTGCAGCGGGAAACCTTCGTTGATGGGGCGGCGTCCGAAGGGGGAAGTCGTGCTCTTTTGGCCGACTAACGTCGTCGGCGCCATCTGGCCACCAGTCATGCCGTAGATAGCGTTGTTGACGAAAAAGACGGTGATATGTTCACCGCGGTTGGCGGCGTGGATAATTTCTGCGGTGCCGATGGCGGCGAGGTCGCCATCGCCCTGATACGAAATGACGATGCTGTCGGGACGGGTGCGCTTGATGCCGGTGGCGCCGGCGGGTGCGCGGCCGTGCGCGAGCTGGACGTTGCCCACGTCGACATAGTAATAGGCGAAGACGGAGCAGCCGACGGGACTGACGAAGATGGTGCGGTCCTGCAGGCCAAGTTCTTCAACGGCCTCGGCGATGAGCTTGTGGGCTATGCCGTGGCCGCAGCCGGGACAGTAGTGGGTCTGGTTCTGGAGGTCGCCTTTGCGCTCGTAGACGCTGTAAAAGACGGGGGACTTCGAATGCGTCACCTCGTAGCCGGCGGCTTGGATTTCGGAAGCTTGTGCTTCGTTCTTCGCGTTGGTTGACATGATTGCTCCGTCTTGTCTCTCCAGCGGCTAAAGCCGCCTCAATCTGTTTTGTATCGGCACGCCTAAGGGGCGCATTGATGCAAACCGTACCGAGCTTTCGGCTCGGTCCTTCACATCCAAAACCCTGCCGAGCGTTGCTCGGCTGGGCGGACAAGAGTGTCCGCCGCACACAACCCATCTACACCATTTGCATTACGCGCTGCATTAACTGCGAATGCACTTCTTCTACGCTGGGGACGTTGCCACCGGTCCGGCCGTAGAACTCGACGGGAACCTTGCCGTCGAGACTTAGGCGAACGTCTTCGACCATCTGGCCGTTGCTCAGTTCCACGACCAGAACCTTGCTGACCTTGCTGGCTGCGGCGCGCAGGGCTTCTTTCGGGAAGGGCCAGAGGGTGATGGGCCGGAACAAGCCGGCCTTCAAGCCCTCGCGGCGAGCCATTTCGACCGACGAGCGCAGTACACGCGCCGTGATGCCGTAGCCGACCAGCAAAACTTCGGCGTCTTCGGTTTCGAAGGTCTCATGACGCGCTTCCAGACGCGAAGCACGGATGTACTTGGCTTCGAGCTTGCGAATGTGATTTTCGAGGTCGTCGGGCTCGAGGAAAATCGAGCTGATCATATTCTGCCGGGTTCCGGCCGTGCCCATGACCGCCCAGGGCTTGTCGGGGAGTTTGGCTTCCCGGTAAGTGAGGTCAAGCGGTTCCATCATCTGGCCGATGAAACCGTCAGCGAGGATGATGACCGGATTGCGATACTCGTCCGCCAGATCGAACGCGAGGATGGTGAGGTCGGCCATTTCCTGCACCGACGCGGGCGCGAGGACAAAGTTGCGATAGCAGCCGTGGCCGCCGCCTTTGACCATGGCGAAATAGTCGCTCTGCTCGGGGGCGATGTTGCCGAGGCCGGGCCCTCCGCGGACGATGTCGACGATGACGCAGGGAAGTTCGGCGCCTGCGCAGTAGGAAATGCCCTCTTGCATCAAGCTGAGACCGGGGCCGGAGGATGCGGTCATGACGCGAGCCCCGGCCGCAGCTGCGCCGTACACCATGTTGATGGCGGCGACTTCGCTCTCCGCCTGGAGAAATGTTCCGTCGACCTGCGGCAGAAGGAGGGCTGCCGCTTCGGCGATTTCGCTGGCGGGAGTGATGGGGTATCCGAAGTAGGAGCGGCATCCGGCGAGGATGGCGCCCTTGACGATGGCGACATTTCCCTTACAGAGCTGCCGCATGGGATTCTCCTTGAACTTTGTCTTGTGCGTCTCCATGAACCAGAGGCTTGGTGGGTGGGGCGAGACGGTAGACGGTAATGGCTCCGGGCTCTGGGCAACAATAGAAACAGATGCCGCATCCGGTGCAGCCCGCGCCGGTGTAGTGCGCCGGGTGCACGCCATAGGCGTTCAGTTCCGGCAGCAATTCGAGGCACTCGGGGGGACAGGATTCAACGCACAGTCCACAGCCTTTGCACTCCTCGGTATCGATCAGGATGTTGCCACGTGCTGGTGCTGCCATACTCACCTCATTGCGACCGCAGCATAGGGACGCTGCAGCCATTTGGTTTTTTCGCAATACTCGTAAAGCTGTTCACGGAACTTGGGATGCGCGATTTCAATCAGGGCCTTGGCGCGTTCTCGAATCGACTTGCCGTGCAGGTAGGCGACGCCGAATTCAGTAACGATGTAGCGAACCAGACCGCGCGAGGTGACGACGCCGGCGCCGGTGGAGAGCGTGGGCATGATGCGCGAGATGGTGTCGTTCTTGGCGGTGGAGGAAAGGGCAATGATGGGCTTGCCGCCGTGCGAGCGCGAGGCTCCGCGCAGAAAGTCCACCTGGCCGCCGATTCCGCTGTAGAAATGGCTGCCGATCGAATCCGAGCAGACCTGGCCGGTAAGATCGACTTGCAAGGCCGAGTTGATGGCGACCATCTTGTCGTTGCGGGCGATCAGGGCCGGGTCGTTGACGTAGGCCGTGGGGTGGAATTCGAAAATCGGGTTGTTGTCCACAAAATCAAAAATCTGCTTGGAGCCGAGAACGAAGCCAACGATGATTTTGCGCGGCTTGAAGTTCTTGAGTTCGCCGGTAATGACCCCGGCTTCGATGAGCGGAATGACACCGTCGGAGACCAGTTCGCTGTGGACGCCTAAATCCTTGCGGTCCATGAGCAGCGAGAGCACAGCATCGGGAATGCCGCCGATTCCGGTCTGGAGCACGGAGCCATCTTCAATCAGGTCGGCGACGTTGCGGGCGATGGCGGTCTGCGTCTCGGTGACCTCGGCGCGCTTCATTTCGGGCAGCGGGCGCGACGATTCGACCAGAACATCAAGGTCGCTGACGTGAACGAAGCTGTCGCCGAAAGTGCGCGGCATCTGGTCATTGACCTGGGCGACCACGAAGCGGGCACAATTGGCCGCGGTCAGGGTGGTATCCACGCCTACGCCGTAGCTGCAGAACCCGTGCGAATCGGGCGGGGAGACTTGAACCAGCGCGACATCGAGGGGCATGGCGCCCGAGACGAACAGTTCTTCAATTTCGCTCAGATAGATGGGCGTGTAATCGGCGCGGCCGTCGTTGATGGCATCGCGCACGTTGGCACCGATGAAGACGGCGTTGTGCCGGAAATGGTCCGACATCTCGAGAGCGACGTAAGGAGCCGAGCCCATGGTCAGCATGTGCACGATTTCGACGCCTTCCACGTTGGGGCCGCGCTGCATCAGCGCTTCGACCAGCGTCTCCGGTTCGGCGCAACCGGGCTGGATGTAGACACGCATGCCCGATTGCACATACAGCAACGCCTCTTGCGGCGTGCGCAATTTTTTCTTGTAATCAATTTGCCAGGACATTGGTTCTAACCTCTGACCCCGCCTCTAACGAGACGCACCCCGCGCCGGCAGGTCATGCGCTGCGACAGCGCGCTCGTAGCCGACGGAGGCGTAGTAAATGGCCCGATCAAAGAATTGATCGAGCAACTTCAGCATTTCCAGTTCCCCGAAGGCCTCGATCGGCCGCTCGGGAAGGGACTCCCTCTGCAGGAACTCCCATAAGTTTTCTTTCGTCAAAATAATGACCCAGATCAGTTCGCTGATCGGCACGCCCTGATGCACGCGCCGGGTGCCAATCTCTTCGTAACGCTGCTCGATGTCAAAACCAGAACCTTTGCCGAGAAGCCATTCGCCCAGATGGCGGTAGATGTCGAAAACGCGATCCTTCAGCTCGTCGGCAGGGACGTTACGATACGAACGGGTTAATTCCGAACTTTGAACCTTCGCGAGCAAGCTAGCGGAGAGGGTGTCGGAATTGGTCTCAATTAGACGGACGAGTTTGTACGCAAGCATCATGACCGGCTCCAAGGCCAGTGTCGACCCGTGGGGTCGAAGCCGTTCGTGACAATAGGCACATCAAGGTGTGACATTCATCACAACCGAAACACACGAATAATCAATGAGTTGCAGGAGATATCGAACGCGACCGACCAACCGGCCGGACGGCAACTACGGTGGAACGGGGACCATGAGAGACCATCCCTGTCCCTCGTATCGTATGCATCGATAACGATTTAACGATAGAATCGTCCAAAGCAACCGGACGAAATCCGCAGCATCCTAAGAATTATGGTGAGAACGCCCGCAAGCCGGAGCCTGTTTACGAGAGTGGTGTGCGTACTCTCGATGACGCTGGTGTGCGCGATGGGCGTGGCGCAAGCGGTGCACAGCCATCCGGACGGCTCGACCACATCCCACCACGCATGTTCGATCTGCACGGCCGCGCACGTCGGGCTGAGCGTGGGACCCGTGATGACGCCGCCGGTACTGATTGCGGCTGCGCTGGCGACGCCCGCGTCGGAATCATCAGACATATTCCGCCCGGCCTCCACTCAGTTTATTCGTCCTCCACCGGCACTCTGATCCTTCGCCCTGCTCAATTAGGTGTTTTCCAAGGACCGCGATCTTCGATCTGGGGTCGAACTCGCCTCAGAACCCATTGGAGGAAGTCATGCACTTGTTTCATAAGAGCTGTCTGGCTGCGGCTATGGTGGCCGCTGCCTTTGTGTTCAGTGTCGCGATTGCATACGCGCAATCCGGCGGAGGTTCGGGGTCGCTTAACGGCACCGTGCTGGACCCTTCGGGGGCGGTCGTTGCCAACGCGACGGTGGAGATTCATCAGTTGGTCAGCGGGTATGACCGGACGACCGCTACCGACGGTAAGGGAAATTTCACTTTCTCGAATGTACCGTTCAATCCGTATCACATGACGGTGACGGCCCAGGGATTCGCTCGATACGCGCAGGATGTGGAGGTGCGATCGATAGTGCCCGCCAGCGTCAAAGTCAATCTTCGAGTGACGGGCTCTTCCGAAACGGTGACGGTCGAAGCCGGCGCCGATCTGGTGGAGAACGATCCCACCTTCCATACTGACGTAGATAAAGAATTGTTCGACAAGCTTCCCTTGGAAAGCGCGTCGTCATCTCTGAGTTCGGAGGTCACGCTGACAACACCAGGCATTGCCGCCGACTCGAATGGGCTCTTCCACGGTATGGGCGATCACGCGGAAAACTCATTTTCGGTGGACGGCCAGCCGATCACCGACCAGCAGAGCAAGGTTTTCTCCAACCAGATCCCACTAGAGTCGATCCAGTCAATGGAAGTCATATCGGGCGCGCCCCCGGCGGAATACGGCGGCAAGACCAGCGTGGTGATTGTGGCGACCACGCGCTCGGGCCAGGGGGTAACCACACCCCATGGCAGCGTCACCGCGTCGTATGGTTCGTTCGGAACGTCCGACGCGAAGGCCGATCTCGCTTATGGGGGAGCCAAGTGGGGAAACTATATCTCTGTCGGCGGCCTGAACAGCGGCCGGTTCCTCGATCCTCCCGAGTTTGTCGTGATGCACGATAAGGGCAACGAAGAGAACTTTTTCGACCGGGTGGATTATCAATTATCGACTGCGGATTCCCTTCGCTTGAACCTGGGATTCACGCGCTCCTGGTTTCAAACGCCCAATTCCTATGACTCGCAGTTGGCGACGCCGTGGAATGGAGTCGTGGTTGCCAACGGCGGCCTCGATCCCAATGGCAATGTTGTCGGCCCGGCCGACCAGCGGTCCCAGATCAAAACGTTCAACATCGCGCCAGCCTGGACTCGATTGCTTAGTAACACCACGGTGTTTACGTTGGGCGCTTTTGTGCGGCGCGACGCGTATAACTACTACCCCAGCGCCAACCCCTTCGCCGACCTCGGCGCGCCGGGTCTGCCGAGCGAAACTGTCAGTCAGAGTCGTGAGCTTTTGAATGCAGGGCTGCGTTCAGACATTTCCTACGTTAAGGGAATTCACAACCTGAAAGTTGGGGCCACTTACGAGCAGACGTTTTTGGACGAGAAGGATCCCTTCGGGATCGTCGATCCAAACCTGAACGCGCCGTGTGTGGACGCGAACGGCAATCCGGTTTTCGTTGGCGACCCCGGTGTCAACGACCCCTCGCTGTGCCCAACGGTGGCGACGACCAACCAAAGTCTTTACCCCGCGCCGTTTGTTGCGAATGGCAACTTCAACCCCTTGCTGGGTTGTTACGACCTGACCCGTGCGACTCCATCTTCCAATGATGGCTGCCCTCCGGGCACGGCCACGAGCGGCCTCTATACCTTCAACGGTCACACCGACGTCAAGGAACTCGCGCTCTATATCCAGGATTCGATCACCAAAGGCAACTGGGCATTGAATCTGGGGTTGCGGGGCGATTTCTACAATGGACTTACAACCCACCAGGAAGCCGAACCGCGCCTTGGCGTTGCGTACAACATCAAGCGCACCAACACCGTGCTTCGCGTTTCGTACGCACGAACGCTGGAGAGCCCGTTCAATGAAAATCTGGTGCTTTCGAGCATCGGGTGCAGCAATCCCGTCGTTAACCCGCTTCTTCTGTGTTCCTCGCCGGTATCAAACCCGCTGAGTCCCGGCTGGCGAAATGAATTCCATGCCGGGCTGCAGCAGGCCTTCGGAAGGTACCTGGTTTTTTCCGGCGAGTATATCTGGAAGTACACGCACAACGGGTACGATTTCAGTGTGCTGGGCGCCACGCCGATTACCTTTCCGGTGGAGTGGGAGCGCTCCAAGATTCCTGGTTATGCGGGCCGCGTGAGCGTACCGAACCTGCACGGATTTTCCGCGCTCATGGTGTTCTCGAGCGTGGCGGCACGATTCTTCACTCCGCAGATCGGCGGCGCGGGCGCGGTTCCCGCCGCGGCTGGGCCCTTCCGGATCGATCACGACGAGAAGTTCAACATGACGTTTCACACGCAGTACCAGCCGTGGAAAGTGGGTCCCTGGGTTGGCTTCAACTGGCGCTATGACAGCGGCCTGGTTGCAGGTCCGGCGCCTTGCGCGGGAGGCAACTGTGCGAACGGGCCAAACGGCAACGTCGGGCTCGTGGATACGTCCGGGCTAAGCGCGGATCAACAGTTCGAAGCGGGACTGACTTGCAACGGGGTCCACGCTACGCCACCCAGCGTGGCGAATCCCGTTGGCACTTTCATCAGTCCCAACAACCTTTGCCCTGCGAACGAATACGGGTCGTCGCTTCTGCAGATACCGGCGCCCGGAACCGAAAATGACGACCACAATCCGCCGCGCATCGCGCCTCGTCACCTGTTTGACCTTGCCGTGGGCGACGACAACCTGTTTAAGGGTGACCACTACAAATGGAGTCTTACGCTCACCGCCGTCAACATCGCCAACAAAACAGCGCTGTATAACTTTCTGTCGACGTTCAGCGGCACGCACTATGTGACACCGCGGGCGCTGACGGCTCAGGTTGGGTTCCACTTCTAGCAGGACATTAGAGGTTTTCTTCGGGCAGCGGGGTTTTCCCTGCTGTCTTTTTTTTCGCCTGGCGTCAAAAGCTGTTTGGGCAGGAATAGACAAAAAAAGTACTTCCCTATGACAACACGGTCGGACGCCTCACCCATGATGGGGACATTCGAGGTGCCGACATGCGAAAACGCGGGAAGTTTCTCAACATTGGCAGCAGGGCGGGAGCTGTTCGTGCTGGCGTCGTTCGTGATGATGACGAACGCTGCGGTCGCGTTGCCGCGTGCGTCGGAGCCCGCGAAAACTACGAACCTTCGCCCGACCGCCGTTTCAGGAGAGAGTTGGCTCCAGCACTTGGGGCGCTCCTTCGATGAAACCAGCATGGGCAAGACCGGGCGTCTTGGGCCCCCGCGAGTTGAGGAGGCTTTCCCGGGATAGCGAAGACCTTGCGCGGAGGGCGAAGTCAGGCATGGAAAATGCGAGCCGGCTTGATGCGGAACTCGCTGCGTGAATGGGGCGCTCTGGCTATTGTTGCAACTTCGCGTATTCGGCTTTGGCCTCGCGCAGCAGCGGCAGATCGGGGTCGGCGTCTTTCCATGCTGCGAGGAAGTTCTGATAAGCGATCCGAGCTTTCGGAGCGTCACCTTGTTTCTGATAGACGCGTCCCAATTCCAGTTGCGCCAACGGGAACACGATGTCGGGGCCCTGGTGCAATTTAAACGAGAGCGCTTTCTGGAGGTCCTGCTCCGCTTCGGCGTAGCGTCCCGCCAGTTCGTAAGCCAGGCCTCGGCCGTAAATGACGCCATCGCTGGCGGGAGCGTAGAGCGCAGCCGTGTTCAGGTAGTCGATGGCTTTGGCGGGATCTGCCTTGGCGGGATTTGCAGGCCGCAGAGCGGCGATTGCCCGAATCGACGGGACGGTCATGTTGATGGCGAAAGTATCGTTCGGATGATTGCGCTGGATTTCGTCAGCCATCGCTAAAGCCTTCTGGTCTTCGCGCAGAATGGCAAACGTGATCCCCGCACTGCCCAGCACAGAAAGGCTTCTGGACAATTTCAACGCTTCTTCGGAAAGGCGGATGGCTTCGGCGCGATTGCCGACCAGCGCCTCGGAACTGGCGAGTTGCGCCTCAATGTCAGCTCGGCCCACGAGGTGCAAGCGGTCAAGCGCCTCCTCTGCCTGGTGTGAAAAATCCCTCGCCTTGCGTATCTCGCCACGGGTAGTGGCCAGATTGGCGCGGAATCCCACAACGCTCAAAGCCCCATCGGGAGTCGACGATGCGGCCTGCAGTTCCTTCTCCATGTCCGCGTCTTTGCCTTCCGCCCAGTCGAGAGAGGCGAGGAAGGTATGGTAGTTGGAGGTATTTCCCTTGTGCTGGAGAGCGGCGTTGAGAGTGGCGCGCGCTTCTTCGGTGCGGTTCAGCCCGGCATACGCCATGGCAATATTGCCGTAGGCGTTCAGCATGTCGGGATCGATTTCGAGCGCGCGCTTGGCGGTCGCGAGGCCCTTGTCGAATTGGCCCAGCCGGTTATAGATCTCCGCCAGATTGGTGAAGGGGGTGGAATCGCGTGGGTAAGTCTGGCAATAAAGTTCGTAGGCGGTAATGCCCTTTTCAAGCTGTCCACTGTCGGAGTAATAATGCGACATGATGTAAAGCTTCTCGCGCTCGCTGGCTCGGTCGCGAAGCTCGAAGGCTTTTTGCCGATTTTGTTCCGACAGTTGTGTTTGCCCAAGATTGCTGTAGACCGTGCCGAGACGGGCATAAGCCATGGCGAAGTTGGGATCGATTTCGACCGCACGCTGATAATCGGGGAGCGCGGCCAGGTCGTCGCCCATGTTGTGCTTGTTGTCGCCGAGACTCAAGGCCCTAAGCGCGTCGAGCGACGAGGTGGTGGCCATGGACAGAGACATGTCGTACTTCTGCACCATGCCGAGTGATTCGCCGAGCTGACCGCGCAGCTTGGTGGCAGCGCTGTGCAACGCGTTCAGCACATCTTCTTTCCTCTCCGCCTGCGCCTGCTGGCGTCCGAGCGAGTCGCCCGAAGAAGCATTGGTTGCTTCAAGCGTGACGACATATTGGCCTCCGACGCTGTCGATGCTGCCGTTCAACATAGCCTTGATGCCATCGCGCAGGCAGATTTCGCGGCCGACATCGGTCGTGATCCGGTCGTCGGGGCTGCGCCCCATGAACTGCAACGTCTGACGCACTTTCTGTTCGGGAAAGACGTTTAGATACGGCGATTGGCCGAGATCGACGGCCAGAGCCTTCTTCAGCGTGCCGTCGAAGACCTGATCGGCGGTGGTGTTGAGGAAATCGGTGACGAGGATCGAATCCTTTTCCGTGAGCGCGTGGCTGCGGCGCGAGAGTACGAAAGCGATGCCTGCGGCGGCCAGCGCCAGAACCACAACCGGAATCAGCCAGCCCGGCATTTTGCGTCGCTCGGGTGCAGGCGGCCTGCGAAGCGAGGAACTGGAAGTCGTCGCTGCCAGCATTGTGCCTGACTCGGAATCCCGGCGGAGGCGCTTGAGATCCGAGCGGACTTCGGCGGCGCTTTGATAACGGAGGTCGCGATCCTTTTCGAGCAGCTTGTTGAGGACATCTTCGAGGTGTGGGGGCAGATCGGAGTTCAGCCGCGCCGGCGGGACGGGCGGCCGGTTGAGGATCGCGTCGAAGATCACTGCCGAGGTGTCGCCGCGAAAAGGGAGGGCTCCGGTGGCCATTTCATAGAGCACGGCACCGAACGAGAACAGATCGGTCCGGGCATCGAGATCTTTGCCGCGCGCCTGCTCGGGAGACATGTAAGCGACCGTTCCCACCGTTGAACCAGGGCTGGTGAGGAAAGGATCGTCCACGGTGGCCTGCGACCCGATCGTTACGGCGGAGGACGACGAAGGATGGGCGGTGCGCTTAGCCAAGCCGAAATCGAGAATCTTCGCCTGGTTGCGGTTCGTGACGAAGATGTTTGCCGGTTTGATATCACGATGGATGATGCCTTTGGCATGGGCGGCGTCAAGAGCGTCCGAGATCTGGATGCCAAAATCGATTACTTGCGCTAGTTCGAGCGGTTTGCCGTGGATGTGGCTCTTCAGCGTTTCGCCCTCGAGCAGTTCCATGGCGATGAAATGGCGGCCGTTGTCTTCGCCGACCTCGTAAATGGTGCAGATGCCTGGGTGGTTCAAGGCGGATGCGGCCCGTGCTTCACGCTGGAAGCGCTCAAGAGAGGCAGGATCCTTTTCTGTTTCGGGAGGAAGGAACTTGAGGGCGACATGGCGACCCAGGCCAAGATCCTCAGCCTCGTAAACCACCCCCATTCCGCCTCCGCCCAACTGGGAAAGGACGCGGTAGTGCGAGATAGTCTGGCCGATTGCGATAGGGCCGGTCATGGGGGAGAACGCTCCTGGGAGTCCCTAATGTTAGGCCGCGTTTTTTTTCAAGTCAAACGACGGTATTCGATACGCTACCCTTCTCTGACTTATACGGCACGACATGGTGACAAGTTCACCAGGTGAAGATTGCGGCAAAGACTCGGCGGAGTGTCTTGTCTTGGTCGTCCATGGGCGCGCCTCCGCGAATTCGTCGCTGGTTCACGGCGAATTCAAACCGTGCGGAGAAGAAAGGGTCGTTGGAGATTTTCCTGCCGAAACGTGTTGTGTTTCTCAGCAAGCGGTGTTGTGGACTGCTACACAGACCGATCTCGTTCTAAGTTGTTGTTTCTTCGCAGCATTCTTGAAATGTCAAGAAGATCGGGCGATTTGGGCCTAGAAACAGTGATGCGATTCTCAACGAACAGCCGTTGTCATTTTTAACAAGAGTCGTGGATTTTCTCGATCCATGATCGTATATCTGCCGCGTTGTCATTTACTTGGGGGCACAAAAAAGATTCATCGAAATCGTGTGTCAGTTTGGCACGGGGAATGCCTTTAGCAATGGTGGCGAGCGGCCTTAAAAGAAAGAGCCCTCGAAAAAAAGGCGGGTTTATGACAGTCATCCTGGTTCTCTTCACATTCGCAACTTTCCTATTGATCGATCACTTCCACAGCCGCAAGGCAGTTGTTATACAGCCCGCAATCGTGGTGGCGAAGACCGAAAGACCGGCCGTCCGTGCGGTTCCTGATCTAGTAGCTGGCTTCAAGGTTCCTGAGAATCTCCGCTATCATCCCGGCCACACCTGGGCATTGAGCGAGAGCCCCAGCCTGGTACGCGTAGGCCTCGACGACTTCGCTTCGAAGCTGATGGGCAAAGTGGATCGCTTGGCGCTGCCGCAGCGCGGACAGTGGATCCGGCAGGGACAGAAGATTGCGACATTCTTCCGGAACGGCGTGAGCGTGGACCTGGTTTCGCCGATCGAAGGCAGCATCTCCGATGTGAACGACGGCGTGGCGCGCGATCCGAAACTAGCGCAGAGCGACTGCTACGGCGAAGGCTGGCTGGTAACGGTTCAGTCTCCCGATGCCAAGACGAACTTCCGCAACCTGCTCAGCGGCGCCGTAGCGCGCTTCTGGACACAAGAGTCAGCGGGCCGTCTGCAGAGCAGAATGCCGGCATTCGCTGGCGCCCTGGCACAGGACGGCGGCGTGGCGGTTGACAACCTGGCCGACCAGATCCCGGATCAGCAATGGGCTTCGGTCTCCAAAGAATTCTTCTTGTCCTAGATCACTGAGGGCTTGCTTTCAGCAGCTCGCCAAAGCCAAACTGAAAACAACCACCGCCCGGCCAAAAAGCCGGGCGGTGATTTTTTGGGGGAAAGCGAGAGAGGTGGCTTCCGGGCGGAATAGCTGCAAACCAGGATTCACAGCGGAGAGGCCTGACCATTGAGATTTCTGCAGCCTTTAATCTTCAGTAATGCGAGAGTAACCTCCCTCAATTACGGAAGTTTATCTGGAAAGCCCCAAGTCCTTTTCTGCCTGTCCCGCCCCTGTTATCAATGATACTTCCCCTGTTTTTCGTGGGATAAATGCGCCCAACGCCCGCAGGTAGGAGTCTATCGGCATGAAGAATGGCCCTCAAAGTTGGAGGGACATGAAATTGGCGGCACGCGCGTACATTGCCATCGTGGTGATGTGCGGATCGATCGTGCTGACCTATTCAGTGCTGCACGGAAAGAGCCAGAGCCCGCTTAAGTTTGCCTGTTATATGGTGATTGCGCTGGCGGCCTCGCGGCTGAAGGTCAACCTCCCCGCCATTACAGGAACGATGTCGGTTAACTTCCTGTTCGTACTACTGGGAGTGCTTGAGCTGAGCTTCTCAGAGACGATGGCGCTCGGGTGCGCGGCGATTGCGGTGCAGTGCCTTGGGCGCGATCGCCCCAGGCCGTTGCATATCGCATTCAATGTTTGCTCGACCGCGCTGGCTATCGCCGCTACATTCTGGGTTTACCGTTATTCGTTGCAGCATGGCGCCGTAAATCCTTCCACGTTATTGTTTCTGACTACCTGCATTTATTTCATCTCGAACACGCTGCCGGTGGCCACTGTCATCTCCCTGACCGAAAGCCGGTCGCTGCGGAGAATCTGGTCGGAATGCTACTTCTGGAGCTTCCCCTACTACCTGGTGGGGGCGGGCGTGGCTGGGACGATGAGATGGCTGCATGACTTTGCAGACTGGCAGACCTCGCTGCTGACGCTCCCGGTGGTGTACCTGATTTACCGGTCGTACCGTCTTTACCTGGGCAAGCTTGAGGATGAAAAGCGCCACGTGGAAGAGATGGCGGACCTGCACCTCCGGACGATCGAAGCGCTGGCGTTGGCGATCGAGGCAAAGGATCAGACGACGCACGATCACTTGCAGAGAGTGCGCGTCTATGCCAGAGAGATCGGGAAAGAACTCAAGCTGCCCCCCGAAGAGATGGAGGCTTTGCAGGCTGCGGCGTTGCTGCACGATATCGGAAAGTTGGCCATTCCCGAACACATCGTCTCAAAGCCCGGCCGCCTCACGCCCGAAGAGTTCGAGAAGATGAAAATTCATCCGGTGGTGGGCGCGGACATTCTGGAGAGGGTTCGCTTTCCTTATCCGGTGGTACCCATTGTGCGGGCGCATCACGAGAAATTTGACGGCAGCGGTTATCCCATGGGACTGCGCGGGACTGAGATTCCAATTGGGGCGCGCATTCTGTCAGCGGTGGATTTTCTGGATGCGCTGGCCTCGGACCGGCAGTACCGGCGGGCCTTGCCGATGGATGGCGCGATGGCGCGCCTGATGGAAGAGTCGGGGAAGTCGTTCGACCCGCAGGTGGTGAACGCGCTGCGGCGAAAATACTCGCAACTCGAGGCACTGGTCCACGAGCACGACGCCACGAACAAGGAGAACGCGGCCGAAGAAAGTGAAAGCGCCGGCGAGAATGCGGGCAAACCAACGCGGGGACTCGAACCGGCAGCCGGGTTTGCGAAGGCGGGGAAAAGACAAGGGCAGGAGCATAGCTTCCTGAGTTCGATCGCGGCGGCTCGGCAGGAAGCGCAGACATTGTTCGAGCTCGCACAGGACCTGGGAGCCTCGTTGAGCCTGGGTGAAACTCTCTCGGTTTTTTCGGTGAAGCTGAAGCGGTCTATCCCTTACGATGCGATCGCGATTTACGTGTGTCACGGGCAGGAGTTGGTGCCCGAGTACGTCAACGGCGACAACTTCCGGCTGTTTGCGTCGCTGCGCATCCCGATTGGGCAGGGACTTTCCGGATGGGTGGCACAAAACCGGAAGCCGATCCTGAACGGCAATCCCGCGGTCGAGCCGGGCTACCTGAACGACGCCTCCATCTACAGCACGCTGACGTCGGCGCTGGCGGTTCCGCTGGAAGGCCTGCAGGGTGTTGTAGGCGTGGTCGCTCTGTATCACTCGGAGAAGGATTTCTTCACGTCCGATCACCTGCGCATCCTGCTGGCGGTCAGTTCGAAGATGGGGCTGGCGATCGAAAACGCGCGCAAGTACGAACAGGCAGAAAGCTCGGCGGTGACCGATTACCTTACCGGCCTTCCCAATGCTCGATCGCTATTTCTGCAACTGGACCGCGAACTGGCGCGCTGCAAGCGCGACAACCGGTCACTGACGGTGATGGTCAGCGACCTGGACGGCTTCAAGCAGATCAACGACCGCTTTGGACACCTGGAAGGCAACCGCGTGTTGCGGTTGTTTGCCCACTCGCTGAAGGAAACGAGCCGTGAATACGATTACGTGGCGCGCATGGGGGGCGATGAATTCGTAGTGATTGCGCCCGGCCTCACGGCCGACGCGGCTGCGCGCAAAACGGAACAAATGCGGGATCTGGCGCAACAGGCAGGAAAAGAAGTCTGCAATGAGGACATTCTGTCGCTAAGCGTCGGCAAGGCCGTGTATCCGGAGGATGGACTGGAAGCGGAGAAACTGCTTTCCGAGGCCGACAAGCGCATGTATCTGCAGAAGCAGAACCAGGCCACGCGGGCCAACCGCCGTCTTTATCCCCGCGTGCGCGGCCGTCTCACGACGGAAGTTCTTATCGATGGCCAGGGCCCGGCCACGCTTGGGATCATCACCAACCTAAGCATGGGCGGCTGCTACGTCGAGACCAAAGGCATGGTACTGCCTGGAACGAAATTGAAGCTGACGTTCTCGCTGGAGCAGATCAGAATCTCGATCCAGAGCGAGGTCGTACGCATGGATATGGGGATTGGGGCGGCTATCAAGTTTCACGACACCACGCAGGAAGTGCGAGCCGCTTTGCGCCACATTGTGGACAAGCTGGCGGGTTCGGGGAAGACGCAAGAGAAGCCTAGCCACAATGTGGCTGCCGGAAAGACGCTGTGACTTTTCCCAGTTGCCACCTGGCGTTCACTTCACGCGGAAGCGGCCAGCGGTTGAATATGGACCAGCGGGGCGGTCGTGCGCGGCTTCGATAAACCCTGACGCAGCATGTTGGCGGTGGGCACGCCAGTTCGGTAGAACGACTTCTCGCAATCCGCGGTGGATGGACCCCGCATACTTCCTTCCAAATAAGCCAAGCCCGGGCAGCGGCTGCAGCTGCTGACGTGCGAGCACGAGGAGCAGACAGTCAGGTCTTTAGCCTGAATGGACCGTACTTCCTTAAGTTGCGGCGAGAGGTTCCAAATGTCGAGAAACTTTTGCCGGCGAACATTGCCCGTGGGCAATGGAAACTGCACGCAGGGAAAGACATCGCCATAGGGCGAGATATAGCAGAATGAGTGTCCAGCGCTGCACGAATAGCCTTCCAGCTCTTCGTGGGTTGGCGCCTTCGGCGGGGCGCAAAACTCTTCCTGATTGGGAACGAGCGCAGGATTGCGGAATACCTCTTCCAATTCTTCTCCGGGGATGCGGAGCGCAAGAATCGACGTATCGCCGTCCATCATGGGCGTGATGGTTGGATCGAGCGTATAGTTCACACCCAGTTCGGCGGCCAGCTTCTGCACGCCATCGTGATCGGCGAGATTGGGGGTCATCAGCACATTGGCAATGCAGACGCGCAGGCCTTGATCGCGCAAAAACCGGATGGCTTTGATGGTACGGTCGAACGAGTGCGGGAGCTTGGTGATGGCATCGTGTACTGCCGGGCGATGCGAGTAGACGCTGATCTGGATTGAATCGATGGCGAGCGCGCGAAGCTTTTCCGCTTCGGCTACGCCAATCATGACGGCGTTGGTTTTGACCTTGACATTGAAGAGCAGGCGGCGCGCGTGTTCGACGATCTCGAAGAAATCGCGGCGCATAAAGGGTTCTCCGCCGCTGAGAGTCAAAAAGAAAACGCCAGCTTCGGCCAGTTGATTGAGCACGCGTTTGATTTCTGCCGTCGTCATTTCGCCGTGATCGTCGTGATCGAGGTAGCAGTGCACGCAGCGCTCATTGCAGCGGTAGGTGACATCCATGTGGACGGCAAGGGGCACGCCCAGGTTGAAAGCCTTCTGCCCGACCTCGCTCATCAAGCTCATCGCGCAGACTCCGAGAACAGCGGGTTATCGGAAACCAACAGAATGCCGTGTTTGGAGAGGTCGGCGACAAATTGCTCGGCATCGGCCTGAGCCTGCTCGGGATCGATATCGAACTGCCCGCACACTTGTTCGCGAACGATTTCGCGCAGGGCCGTGCGCCCGTCGGCAGCCTGCCAGATCGCAGTGGCGACTTCGTTCAGCGTAAAGAAGGTCGAGTCGGCCGAGTTCATGACCATCATCTCGCCGGCCAGCAGGCGGGCGGCAATCGCAGAACTGCGAGCGATGTAAGTTTCAGACATGCGCAGGCACCCCGTCCCTAACCGTATCACGCCCAAACCGTGCATCTAGGGGATTCTGAGCGAAATGGCGAACTGCTTCCCACACCCTGGAATCAGGATAAAACGTCAAGCGGCGAACGGGAACCCGATCGACAAAGTCACAGGCGCTGGCCAGTATTCTTTCGACCAGCTTTGGGTCCTCGGCAAAAAAAAGGATATTGCGCATGAGGCGGCGAACGGCTTCTGCCGCGGGCAGTTCGTCGATACGGTTCTCCGGGCCTTGCTCCAGGAAAAACAAGGTTGCCACTGCGGCTTTGGTGTTCTCGCCCGGTTTGGCCAACTCGCCAGCGAAAGGAGTCCCGAAAGCCTGGTAGCCGGCGGCGTTCAGAGGCGCACCAGCGGGCGCGGTGGCGCGCGGGAGCACATAGGAGACTTCGTCGGTGAGCAGAGTGACATCGGGGGGTGCCAGGCGCGTCATGGTTGTTTTCCCTGCGCCGGAAACACCAGAAAACAGATAGGCACGGCCGTCGCAGATCGCACTCGCGGCGTGCAGCAGGAATCCGCCGCGCTCGGCGAGAATCAGGCTATGCAGAATGCGAAGGACGGAATCGAGGGAATAGGGGTTTGCATTCTGGCGCACGGAACCGGTGCCGGTCCGTGGATCCCAGCGCGCGCAAAAGTCGCCGCGCTCGATCCTCCATTCCGGTCCGTCCCGGCGGACGCAGACGTCGTCGCCGGAATCAGGTCCGGCTTCGACGATGTCAAACTGAAGCTTGAACTGGGCCGGCGAAGCGCTGAGGAATCCCTGGTAACGCTGGATTAGAAGATCGTAAAAGGTGTTGTCGGTGGTGGCGAGAGAAATCGGGATGCCGCCGATCTCGACGCACGCGAATTTGCTCGCCACTGGCATCAGGAGACTCCGAGCTCGATTGCCAAATTGTGGCGAGCGCTTGCGACGTTTTGAACGTTATGCGCATGCACCTTCAGCGCCAGACGGCGCGCGGGTCCGCAATAACAGAGCAGCCTTCCGACAGCCCAAGACCAAGGACGCAATGGAAGCACTGGATGGAAAGCAGCAAACTGTTGGCGAGCGCAGTTTGGAGCGGGATGCCCTTGGTCGGCAATCCGTTGGTCCGTGCATCGGTCTTCGCGGGCTTCCAGGCGGCCGAGCAAGGCCTCGTCGGGAAATTCCGGATCGGGCCCCGGCATCGAGTCCCCCTGCAGCAAGAATCCGCCAGGACCGCAGCGGGCGAGAAAGCGGTGAAGGAAAAACCGGCCTCCGCGCAGCGCCAGGACAATATCCCCAGGCCGCGCGTCTGCAATCGAACAACGGGCGATCTCAACTACGTCGCGCGGCCAGAGAATCGGCAACATGCTTTCGCCGCGAACCTGTAAACACAAACGGCCGCTGGCGCGCAAAACATCGGCAGCTAAAGTAGAACGCTCCGCGGTAAGAGTTTCGAACGAGGTATTCACGGTTACTTTGGCACTATGAGGTCTTGCGTTGGGCAACGCATGTGCTCTGCACGGCAACGACCTTGCCACATGACAGAGCAGTCGTCTCAAAGACCCGCTCACAACGGAATGATGGTCTTTGATAGGGCCGTCGTTCTTTCGCCGCCTTGGTTAACTTCTGCCGATCCTCCGGGGTGCGGTTCTCCGTCATAGTTGGTCAAAGCCTCACAATGCCTGGCCCATTTCCCAATTGCCGATCAGTGTATTCGCAGTGTACTACAGGGGTTGCTGGGTGCCAATATCGGGAGGAAAGAGGATTCGAGAAAGTAAATTGTACTAACTAATACAGCGAAAGAGTTCCGCACTGACGTGCCCGCCGCAGGCTGAACGACAGGCCGCCGAGTGCCAGAGGGAGCAGGATCAGCCCAAACGCGGCGAGTGTGGCCAGCGTAGGAGCCATTGCCATCACCGGACGGCCTTCGATCAGCGCTCCGCGCAGGGCGTCGATGGCGTACGTGAATGGAACCGCACGGGCCAGAACTTCGAGGGGGCGCGGCAGACTTTCAATGGGGAACATGGTCCCACTTAGAAACCAAAGCCCCGACCCGAGCAGCCAGATCAGTGCCGACCCCTTCTGCACCGCAACCTGAAATGTGGCGGCAAGGATTCCAATCGCCAGCGCAATCGCCAGCGAGAGACCCAGCACTAGAAGGCAGGAGAAGAAATTGGCATGGACGGCGGCGCGGAAAACAGCGATGCCGGCGAAAAGATACACGACGAGATTTACCAGGCTTCCGGCAAAGGCAGAAATGGCGCTTAGAACCAGAAGCTCGGCGGGCGGCGTCGAAGTGGTCATCAACACCTCCAGCGTGCCGTTCTGCTGGGCTTCCTGCACGGCATTCAGACACGCTTGTGCACTCATCACAAAGAAGGTGTAGAGACCGGTGCCGACTAAAAGGAACGGGAAATATTCGACGCCTTCCGGACGAAAGCCCGGGCCGATGGCGCGCGAAAGGTAGTAAAAGGCGGCCAACTCGGTAAACACGCCAACCAGTGTCAATACGAATCCGCTGCGGTGGCGGATGGCGATAAGCAGATCGCGGCGCAGGATGGCTGCGAGCTTGTCCAGGATCGACTTCATGATGCCGCCTCCGCGCGGTGAATCGCGACAACAGGCTCATCTTCTGCAACAGCGCGCTCGCCCGTGCGTTGAAAGTAGAGCGCCCGCAGATCGTCGGCACTTTCGCGCCCGCTGAGCATGCGATCCTCGAGCAATGCGCCGCGATTGAGGAGCAACAGGCGATCTGCCAACGCGGCCGCTTCGGCAAAATTATGGGTGGCGAGAAAGACAGTGGTGTTCTGTCCGGCAAGCGTGCGGATCGTTGTCCAAAGATGTGAAGTCGCGGCGGCGTCCAGGCTGCGTGTTGGTTCATCGAGCAAAAGCACGCTGGGGCGCTTGATAAGCGCGCGCGCGAGGCCCATCCGCTGGTACATGCCGCTGGAGAATTTCATAACCAGCGTGTCGGCCTGTTCGTCCAGACCTGTGTTGTAGAGAACTTCTTTAATCCGATGCTCGCGTTCGCGGCGTGGGACGTCATCGAGGGCTGCGAAGAAATCCAGGTTTTCGCGAGCCGATAGACGCGGAAAGAAAGACCGTTCGGTGGCCACCGCGATACCGACTTGGCGGCGGACGTTGCCGGAGTCTCGAAGCGAGTCGAAGCCGCCGATGCACACCGATCCGGTATCGGGAAGCAATAAAGTCGAAATCAGCTTGAGAGTGGTGGTTTTGCCGCTGCCATTTGGGCCGAGCAGCGCTATCACTTCCGCACTGGACGCCGAAAAAGAGGCGTTGTCCAGGGCAACGGTTTCTCCTGCGCGCTCGTGCCCGATCCAGTTGAACAGAGCGGGCCGGTGGCGGAAAACCTTGCCGACGGATTCGAATACGACCTTATTCATAGAACCCAGTTCAATGGAAATGCACACGAATGCCCGACCGCTCTTTCGACCGCCGCTGGAGTCTCTGTATTATAGTTCGCAAATAGATGGCTGAAGCTTTGCTCTCGTCCCCTTCATCGAGCCGTCCGCTAACGCGAAACGACAATTTCCGGCTCTTGTGTGCGTGCGCCAGCGTTCGCCTGGACGAGAAGCAGGCCGCGCGCATTGCGAACTGGAACTACGCAGGTTTCGACTGGAGCGGCTTTGTTCAACTAGCCGAGCACCATGGCGTACTGTCTCTGGTGGCGAGCAACCTGGCGCAACACTCGCCCGACGTACCGGCGGACATTGCGCAATCTCTGCGTTCCGCCTATGCAGAGAACCTCCGCCGGAATTTGTGGTTTGCCGGGGAGTTGGCCCGCATCCTTAGACACTTCGAAAAGAGACATGTGCGGGCAATTCCTTACAAAGGACCCATGCTGGCGCAATCGGCGTATGGGGATCTGGGGTTGCGGAGCTTCTCCGATCTCGACTTGCTGATTTCTCCTGGCGACTTTGTGTCTGCGAAACGAGCTCTGGGGGAAATTGGATACCATCCGTCTCAGGAGCTTGCTCCAGCCGTCGAGCATCTGTTCTTGCGAACCGGATATGAGCGATCGTTGGACGGTGCGGCCGGACGAAACCTGGTCGAATTGCAATGGAACCTGTTGCCGTATCTCTATGCGGTCGAAGCCCAGGATGGTGATCTTCGCATCGAAGATTTAATCACGCGGGCGCGGCGCGTTAGCCTGGGTGGGGCGGAAGTACCGTGCCTTTCGCCGGAAGACTCTGTACTCGTTCTGTGCCTCCATGCCGCCAAGCACCTTTGGACGCGGCTGATCTGGCTTGCCGACATTGCCGAAAGCCTGCGCGCGTCCGAGCTTGATTGTGCGCGCGTAGTTCATCGTGCGCGGGCCATGGGAATCGCCCGGATTGTGGGCGTGAACTGCTGGCTGGCAGAGAGATTGCTGGGTGCGGCGATTCCAGCGGCGGCAAGCGAGTTGGTCGCGCAAGACCCGGAAGTCGTGAATCTCGGCGAAGAGTACGCCACTCGGCTGGCTCGATCCGCGACCTACAATTTCGAATCGAGCGAATATTTCCGTGATGTCTGGAAATTGCGCGAGCATTCGCGTGACCGCGGACGATATCTCTGGCGTCTGGCCTGGACACCCGGGACGGGAGAAATCGCCGCGATCGAATTACCGAAGATTTTCTTCCCGCTATATCGCGTCGTGCGGATCGGGCGCCTGCTGCGCAAGCTTGTCTAGAATTCCGGGAACTCTGCGGGTTGCCGTTCATCCGAAAGCAGGGGTTCCGACCATGCAAATACAGCGCCTGCTCTGGCGCTAGTCAGGCAGCGGCTGGCCGCGGGTTTCCGCTCCGAATGGAATCAGAAGCAATCCGAGGGCGAATGCAATCGCTGTAATCGCTACTGGAGTGCCGAGAGATCCAAAGTGGCGAACCCCTGCGCCTACCAGAAACGTGATTCCAGCGCCTCCAAAACGGGCAAACGACGTGGCAAAGGCGAAGGCGCTGGCGCGGCATCCGGTGGGATATTGTTCGGGCAGCCACAGCGTGTAGACGGCAAAATTTGCTCCGCCGATGCCGAGAAAAAAGAGACAAACGAAAAACCATGGCAGAGCTCCAGCGCCAAGATAAAAGACTTTGCCGAAGGTGAGCCAGATGAAGAGCGCCATGAAAGCAAAGAAGAAGGCGAGGGCACCGCGGCGGCCAACCCGTTCCGCCAGCCACGGCATGATAAGGCAGCCGAGAATGGTCGCGAAGGAAACCAGCATCACGCCACGCGATGCTAGTTGCGCCACCTGAACCCCGGAGCGGCCAGAGCCTTCCGCCAGTGCGGTAATCGCTGCCGGAACATAAACGGTGCCGGCCCAAAGGCCGGAGATGGAGGCCAGCATGAACAGCGAATTCAGAATGGTACGGCGGCGCCATTGCGGCGAAAAGATCGCAGCCAGAGGGCGCCAGAAAGCCCAGGTGTGCAACACGTTTGCCTTGTCGATCCAGCGTGCCGGTTCGTTAACCCCGCGGCGAATCCAGGCCAGCAGAAGCGCGGGCACTCCTCCCACCGCAAACATGGCCCGCCAGCCAAAACGGCTGCCGATCACATAATTAATGACTGCGGCGAGAAAGATCCCGACATAATAGCCCGTATGCATGAGGCCCGCGCCCGTGCGGCGTCGTTCTTCAGGCCACTCTTCGGCGACGAAGGTTCCGCCCATGGCCCACTCTCCGCCGATTCCGACGCCAGCGAGAAGGCGCAAAACAGCCAGTTGCCAGACGTTCGTGGCGAAAGCGCTCAAGAACGTGAACGCCGAATACCACAAGATAGTGAGCATCAGAGTGCGGACGCGGCCAAACTTGTCGCCCACCGGGCCCCAAAGAAATGCCATCCCCCAGCCGACCAGAAACAAGGCGAAAAGCAGGCCGCCATAGAAACCAATGTTGCCTTTGGTTGCGGCAATGCCGGAGCGGGGCAGAAGGTCGCGGAGTGAAGGCACGAGAACGAGCGCATAGATAAAAGAATCCATGCCGTCCAGCGTCCATCCACCCCAAGCGGCCCAGAAGCCGCGGACCTGGTTTCGGGAAAGAGAGGACGATGAGATGCCGGAAGACCCGCTCGTTCCGTTACTGGCAAGACCTGCCATTGGCGGACGAACTATATCAAGAAAATGGCTTCTGATGTTGTGCGAGATAACACGCTCTAGTGCGTTTCGCCGTCTCCGGGGGCTACGTCCGGCGTATCGAGCTTGTGGGCGACCGCGGAGTTTTGCTGGGTGGGCAGGGCGGGGAATTCTCCCGCATCTTTACCGGCGAGAGCGATATTCATGAACTGCATCCAGATTGGAAGGGCAGCGCGGGCCCCAGTTTCTTTATTGCCGAGAGACTTCTTCTCGTCGTAACCGACCCAGACGCCGCACGTGAGATTGGGAGAAAAGCCGACGAACCAGGCATCGGTGAAATCGTTGGTGGTCCCGGTTTTGCCGGCGAGCGGATACGGCATTTTGGCGGCGGCTGCGGCAGTGCCATGCAGCACGACTTCGCGCAACATGGTCGTCATGATGCGGGCGGTACGAGAGCTGATCGCATCCTTCGCGTCCGAGTAATCCTCCTCGAGAATGCGGCCCTCATAGTCGGTCACCTTGGTGATGTAGCGCGGGGCGACGCGCAAGCCATCGTTGGGAAACACGCTGAAGGCAGAGGTTTGTTCGAGCGGCGTGACTTCGGCCGATCCCAATGCAACGGGCAGATAAGCCGGGATGTTCTCGGTAATGCCGAGGCGATGCGCATATTCGATAACGGTTTTGATGCCGACTCGGTCGGCGAGCTTGAGGGCGGGAATGTTTCTGGATTGCGCGAGCGCGCGGCGCAGCGTAATTGTGCCCTCGAACTTCTGGTCGTAATTGTGCGGAGTGTAGGGGCCAGAGGCCGTCTGGAACGTTGTCGGCGCATCGACGATGGTGTCGTCGGGGCTGGCGCCTTCATCAATCGCGGCAGTATAGACGTAGGGTTTGAACGAGGAACCGACCTGGCGCAGCGCCTGCGTCGCGCGATTGAACTTGGAGAGATTGAAATCGCGCCCGCCGACCATCGCCTTGATTTCGCCGGTTGCATTGTCGATGGCGACGAGTGCGCCCTCGACGCCGGAGTCCTGCTCCAGGCTGACGTGAGCCCGGCCGCCAGAATCGAGCGACAGGACTTTGACATAGACGATGTCGCCGACGTGGAGCAGATCGGCGAGCTTGGCCTTTGACCTGGGCAGAATCCTAGCGGCGTCTGCGGGCGCTAGCGCCGCCGTGTGCTGGCCGAAGCGAATCGCCGCTGCCGACGATGAGACATCGGTGACCAGCGCGTGAATGTATCCGTTGACATCGGGCTCTTCGTCCCAATCGGGGTCGGAGTATTGGGCGAGCGACTGGCCCTCAGCGATGACATTATCGAGCTGGCCGCGCCAGTCGTGGCGGCGCTCGTAGGCAGCAAGGCCATCGAGCAGGGCCTGACGCGCGGACTTCTGGAGGTCCATTTCAAGCGAGGTGTAAACGCGCAAACCGCCCTGATGGACCTGATCGCTGCCGTACTTGGCTTCCAGATAGCGGCGGATCTCCTCGACAAAGTGCGGAGCGAGCGAATTGGGATCCTTCTGCACGTGGAGCACGATCGGCTGGCTCTTTGCATCTTCGGCTTGCGCGGACGTGATCTTGCCGTCCTCGAGCATGGCATTGAGCACGAGATTCCGCCGCTTGAGAGCGCGGTCGGGGTGATTGATCGGCGAGTAATACTGCGGCGCCTTCGGCAAGCCGGCGAGCAGCGCGGCTTCTTCGAGCCTCAACTGACGGGCGGGCTTGCTGAAATAGTACTCGGACGCCGCCTGGTACCCGTATGCGCCATGCCCGAGAAATATCTGGTTCGCATAGAGCGTAAAGATCTGCGGCTTGGTGAAGCGCCGCTCGATCTGGATGGCGAGCAGGGCTTCCTGGACCTTGCGGTAAAAGGAGCGGTCGGGAGAGAGGAACAGGTTGCGCGCGAGCTGCATGGTGAGCGTGGAGGCTCCCTGCACTTTCCCGCCGGATTCGATGTCGCGATAGGCCGCCCCCACGATGCGCCAGAGGTTGATTCCGGAGTGGGTGTAGAAATCCTTGTCTTCGATGGAGACGAGCGCGTCGCGCAGGACCTGCGGATAGTCGTCATAGGTGGCGATGACGCGGCGCTGCAAGGCGAAGGTGCCGATGACTCGGCCTTGCGTGTCGTAGAGTTCGGTGACGGAACTGGGGCGATAGCGTTCCAGTTCATCGACCTGAGGCAGGTCGGTGGAATACACGAGAATGAACCCTGACGCCGCGCCAACCGCGGCTGCGAACAGAACCAGCAGTCCGTAGAGGACGATGCCAACCAGCTTCCGTCCGGTGGCTTCTGCCGGAGGAGGGTGTTGATCGGGAAATGTCATTGAGCTTCGTTTTCAGGATAGCGTAAAAGGGCAGGCTTCAAGGTTGCAGAGTTTCAAGGTTTCAAAGTAGAAACTGTCACGTGTAATGGTTCGAAGCCGACCTCGCGGACGGGGTTGGCAGGGTTCCACGTATCACACAGGCCGGTATCCCGATCAGGGACTTTGAGCGTAATAGAGTCATTACGACAACAACGTTGTCGAGTCGCCAAGATTGAGCCGAGTCTTCACGCGCGGACTTATTTCAAGCCAAACTCGCCATCGTACTGTCGGATAACTCCGTAGCACTCGCAGGCGGAGCCTTCAAGTTTCTTGCGGTTCAGGATCTTCACAGTGCCACGCGTATACTCGATGATCTTCTTCCCCTGCAAAACGCCAGCGGCCACGCTCACGGTAGGTCTATCTGTCCCGAGCATGGTTGCGAGAAAATCATGGGTGATGGGCAGCGACCCTGAATCCACTCTGTCCTGAGTCATTAACAACCACCGCGCCAGGCGCTGCTCAATATCGTGCAGCCGATTACATGCGGCTGTTTGTGCTACCTGCATACCCCGAATTGCCGCATATCGGCTCAACATCAGTTGCAGGTGTCGAGCGGATTCCAAAGCATCCTGCAGGCATCCGACCTCTACCCGAAACCCATCCCCCGTGATTTGCACCACCGCTTGAAGCGTGCTCCTGCTCACGCCAACAGCCGCCAGTGTTCCTGTGAAACCCTCATTGCCAACTATGCCAGCTTCGGCCGTTTTTCCATTTTTCATTACGACGACAAGAGAAATCATGCCCCGATTCGGAAAATACGCAAATTTTAGCTTTCCACCCGCCTCGTGAATCACTAGATGGTTTGGCAAGCGGACGTATTCGAGATGAGGACGAAGTGAACTGTAGTCGCTGTCGGAGATCGATAGAAGTATTTTGTTGCCGACTCGCTTTCCCGCGACATTTGTCCGCTCGCCGGACTGCACGACTTGGAGGTCATTGTTCGCCACAAACCGCAACCGAAAAGCCCACGGGACGCGGGGGTAAACTCACCCGTCGTGGTGTGCGAAACGGGAACCCGTTCCTTTCGCACGACTCGGCGAAATTATACAGGGTCCACGGTTTCCGCCAATCTGGCTTCTGTAGGGCATCCTACATTGGCTTTAGCGCTGCTACGCGCAAGCATCTCTACGCACAAAAATGGCCAGCGCTTTAAGCGACTCCGCTCACTTCAAACGAGAGCCGAAATCGGGCGTGCGAACCGAAGAAGGCTCTTCCCTGTATGTAGGATGCCCGACAGACCATTCGACTTTGCGCATGTAAGGTTCGCCCATTCCTTTATGCATATTCACTATCTTCATCCGTGACGCCCAGATTCGGTAACGGTTTTCTGCTGCAATCAGGCAGTAAGCCGCTGCGAAGGGAGCCGTTGATGAAGAACCAGAACGCCTCGTTCCTTGACACAACAAGCCGGTACTCGTTGGGGCGCAGCGACAGAGACCATGAGCCGAAAGCTGGTATGGATTGACCAAGAGCGTTTTCGGGGTTTTGGTTGCTCCGAATGTGGTTGGCGGTTCAACCCCTCTGGTGCACCCACAGGCGCGTCTTTCGATGAAATGATGCGCAACTTCGAGTTGCAGCGCGACAAAGAGTTTACAGCCCATGTTTGCGCCGATCACTCCAAAGGGGTCAGATAGGACCCACCGGTCCAACAAAGGAACGAGAGAATCGACTTGACTCCGACCGGCCTTCTCATGGATGGCGTTTACACAAGCTTGCGCCGTTGTTCGCTCTTGGCGATCGCGCTCAAAAACCCTGTTACGGCCTGACAGCGGCGACCCCAACCGACAGCGCGGTGTGCAAAGTCAAGTCTTGGCTATCACACCTCACGCGAGCGGGACAGCGTTCGTGGAGGGGCGTAAGCGCCTGCTGCGCAGCGCAAAAGAAATCGCCCGCCGAAGCGAGCGATTCGTTGAAACCTTGAAACTAGAAGGCCCGTTTCTCTACCCTTTCGAATCACGATTCTTCAGAACTTCCAATGCCTTATTCAGTTGATCGTCCTGCGGGTTTTTGGGTGGAGCGGCCTTTTCTTCGGGCGTGGGTGTCTGATCTTCATCGGGGAGAGCGCTGTCTTCGTCAGCGTCGGCAACCAGGACGTTCGGCGTAACGCCTGTATCCTGAATGGCCTTGCCGCTCGGCGAATAATACTTCGCGATCGAGAGAATCAACGCCGAGTTATCGGGCATCTCGATGGTTTTCTGCACCGATCCATCTCCAAAAGTCTTCACTCCGACCACGTCGCCTCTGGCATTCTCTAAAATTGCGGCGGCCACGATTTCAGCCGGACCGGCCGTGCCACGATTGACCAGTACAACCACCGGAAGCTTGGTGATGTCTTTACCCGGTTCCGCGTTGAAAGCATCGCGGGGGAACTTCTGCCCTTGCAGATAAGTGATTGTGCCGTGGTCGAGGAACAGGTTGGCCGTGGCAATTCCTTCCGCCTCGTCGCCGCTGGCGCAGTTGCGCAAGTCGAGCACTAATTTCTTCGCGCCCTGCTTTTGCAAATCGCGGATCTTGTTGGCGATCTCCTGCGACTTGCCGGCCGGAAACGCGTCGACTTTGATGTATCCCACGTTGTCGGCGAGCATTTTGTCGGCCACGGGAGGAATCGTGACCATGTCGCGGGTGATCACAATCTTTTCCGGCTCCGCGCGCCGTGGACGAACCACGGAAACGGTCACGGTCGAGCCCGCTTCGCCCAGCAAAACGCTGTGAATTTCGGCGAGCGACATATCGTGCGTGCTCTTACCTTCGATCGACTCGAGGATGTCGGTGCTTTCAATGCCCGCTTTATCGGCCGGGCCTCCGGGAATTACCGCGACCACGTCCGCATATCCGAAGCGCTTCGAGACGGCCGCACCGATATCGGCTTTGCCCTCGGGCTTGATGGATTTGTAATGCTTGTACTCCTCGGCGGTCAGATAGCTGGAGTTGGCATCCAGCGCTTCAAGCAGCCCGTGCAGCGCACCTTCGGTGACCGTTGGAATATTCGGCTCTTCCACATATTCGCTGCGAATGCGGGAGAGCACTTCGCTGTAGACCGAAAGCTGGCGATACGCGCCCTCATTCGAGGAAGCGCGAACGTTAACGAAACTGCCGGCAATGGTGAACAACAGAATGGCCAGCGAACTGGTGAGAATGGTGACTTTCAACTTCGTCGACATAATTTAATTTTCGCTACTTTCGGTCTGTACTTTGTCGTTTTCCGGCAATCAGACGGGCTGATTTCGAGGAGCTTTTTGCCATTATAAACGGTTTGATGCTGGAATCGAGGCCCAAGGTACAAGGGTAAAACTGGGGTAACCACCCCAATCCTGGCGGGTTTCAAGGTTTCAGAGTTTTCAAGGTCTCAAGGGTGCTCAGTCTCAAATTCCGATGGAGCATTGCGGTGTTGACGGCAAGATTTTGAAGCCGGACCGTTAGACGACGGGGCTGCCCTTGAGACCTTGAAACTCTGAAACCTTGAAACCCCTTATTGTTCCAGCCGGACTGCGATCTCCTGATGCCCTTTCTCGCGGGCGACCATCGCTGGGGTCTTACCTTCGTCGTTAGCTAGCTTGGGATCGGCGTGGTGCTTGAGCAAGAGTTCGACCATGGCGCGGTCTCCGTTTTGCGCGGCGGCATGGATGGGCACCCAGCCTCCCTGCTGACGGGCATTGACCGGCGCGCCGTGATCGAGGAGAAGCCGGGCAGCTTCCAGGTTGCGGGCCGAAGCGGCCGAGTGCAGAGGCATGACGGCCATCGGATTGGCCGCCACGGCATCCACCGCTGCGCCGTTCTCGAGCAGCAGGCGCGCGGATTCGGGCTGGCCGAAGAAGCACGCGAAGTGCAAGGCCGTGAAGCCGTCGGCCGAGCGGGAGTTGATTGTGGCGGAATCGCGCGCCATCTCGCGGAGGTGGTCAAGCCGCCCGAGAGACGTTGTTTCGAAGATATCGAGCGTCTTCTTTTGGCTGGCGATGAGCTCGGCCAGGTCGCGGCGGCCACGATAGAGCGAGTGCATGAGCAGGCTCACCCCGTTTGCGTCGCGCGCCTGGGCGCATGCGGGGTCAGCTTCAAGCAGGTGGCGCACGCCGTCAAAGTCATTCTTGCCGAGAAGGTCGACACAGCGCTGGGTATTGGTCATATTGGCCGGCTCCATTAGATTTTCATCCATTAGTTAGCCCTGCTAACGAATTATAGATACTCCGATTTTGCTGTCAAGAAAAATGTTAGCTGTGCTAAGCTTTTTCCGTGGCCCGCCCTCCGGGACCAAATCGAGTGGAGATTGCCGGCCGCCTGCACTCGGCGGCGATCCATCTGCTGCGCCGCGCCGCCAAGCCGGACACGCTTTCGGGGCAAGGGCCGGCACGGCTATCGGCTCTTTCGGTGCTGGTATTTGCAGGCCCCAGAACGCTGGGCGAACTGGCGGCCGCCGAGCGCGTGAAGCCTCCTACGATGAGCCGGATCGTTGCGGGCCTGAAACGGTCGGGGCTGGCCCGGATTCAGAGGGATGGGAAGGACGCCCGGCGAATTCGCATCAGCGTGACGGCGAAGGGCGAGCGGCTCCTGCAGGAAGCGCGGCGGCGGCGAATCCGCGCTTTGGCGGACACTTTGACAGGACTGAACGCGGCCGCCCTCGACGTTTTGGATCAAGCGGCGACCATCATCGAAAGTACTTTGCGACGCGGATAGTAGGCCTTCCGCTCGACGCTCCGGCTGCCCTTTCCTCTTCTGTGCCTTCGGTTCGTTCTCAGCTTGCGCACCGACTGGCCGGCGCTGCAACGCGGACGGGGGCGCCCGCGCCACACATCCTATCGCTTACAATCTTCCTTCCATGGCCATCGCGGTTCGTTCGTTTGCGAAGATAAATCTCGGGTTGTATATCGGCCGGCGGCGCGCGGATGGGTTTCACGATCTGCGCACGGTGTATCAGACGATTGCGCTGCACGATGGGATTCGGGTCAGCGTCGATCAGAGCAAGCAGGCGCGCGGCCGGGGGATTGAGATCGAATGCAAATGCGACCACCCGCGGGTTCCGCTGGATTCCTCGAATACCTGCTACCGCATGGCTGCGCTTGTGATGGAAGCGCTTGACGCCGCCGGCACGGTCACCATCGAGATTGAGAAGAAGCTGCCGGTGCAGGGTGGTCTGGGAGCGGCATCGTCGAATGCTGTGGCTACCATGCTGGCGCTGGAGAAAGCTCTGGGAGTGCGTATAGCTCCGGGTCGGCAGCGCGAGCCGAGACGGGGCAAGCCCCGTCTCTACACGCAAGCGGAGCGGTTGCGGATTGCGGCTCAGGTTGGGTCGGATCTGCCGTTGTTTTTGGTGGGCGGGACGGTGCTGGGTGTCGGGCGCGGTGAGGAAGTGTATCCGCTGGCGGATTTGGCGGCGATGGCGATGGTGGTGGTAACGCCAGAGGTAGGGGTGTCGACGCCTCGGGCGTTTGCGGAGTGGGATGAGTTGAAGGGCGAGGGCGCCCATCGCTCCAGCGGGAATGATGAATTGACGCAATCCCTTGGCTCCGATAGACTGTTTGCGGTTGGCTGCGCGTTGTCGGCGTGGCTGCGTGGAAACTCTCACGACGGTGCTCCCGCAAAAGGCGGGGGCCGGGCCGGAACCCTATCCGACCTTGTCCGAGCCGGGATTGAAAACGATTTCGAAAGAGTCGTATTTTCGCAATTTCCCGAACTACGAGACATAAAACGTGCGCTGGAGCGCGCGGGGTCGAGATATGCGTCGCTCTCCGGGTCCGGGTCGACCTTGTATGGGCTGTTCGGGTCGGCAGCGGCAGCCGCCACGGCGGCCGGGCGCTTGCAGAGGCAGGGTTTGAATGCGGTGGCGACGCGGATGTTGACGCGGCGGGAGTATTGGAAGAGGTCGCTGGTCTAGTTGTTGGTCGTTGGCTGTCGGTTCTGGGGTATGATTTTAGTAGACCAGCCACTGATTTTTGGGCCGTCGACTAATGGTAGGTCAAGTGCCTTTGGAGCACTTTGTCTAGGTTCGAATCCTAGCGGCCCAGCCAAAATTACAGGTCTCAGTTGTCAGGTGTTCGGTCTCAGCAAAACCTGATGGAGCCCTCTGAGACTTAAGCGAAACCTGAGACCTTACACCTAGAACCTGGGACCTGAATCATGGCCACTGCGACTACGACCGCGGACAGAACGGAAAAAAAGCCGATGGCGGACGAGAAGCCTGCAAGCAAGCCCCAACGCGCGCGGAGCGATGACAAGTTCAAGATTTTCAGCGGGACCGCGAATGCACCGCTGGCCGATGAAGTCTGCCAGTTTCTGGGCATGCAGCGCGGGCTGGCGCAGGTGACGCGCTTTGCCGATGGCGAGTGCTATGTGCAGATCCAGGAGAATGTGCGCGGTTGCGACGTGTTCGCTATGCAGCCCACGTGCCGTCCCGTGGACATGCACCTGATGGAATTGCTGCTCATGATTGACGCGTTGAAGCGCGCATCGGCGCGGCGCATTACGGCCGTGATTCCTTACTTTGGCTATGCGCGGCAGGACCGGAAGGATAAGCCGCGGAGTCCGATTTCATCCAAGCTGGTCGCCGATTTACTGACCACGGCAGGCGCGCATCGGGCGCTGATTGTGGATTTGCATACGCCGCAATTGCAAGGTTTTTTCAATATTCCGGTGGACCATCTATTCGCGTCGCCGGTGTTGGTGGACCACTTCAAAAAGCTGAGCCTGCCGAACCTGACCGTGGTTTCGCCCGACGCGGGCGGCGTGGAGCGGGCGCGCTTTTTTGCGAAGAAGGTGGATGCCGCGCTGGCCATCGTCGATAAACGGCGGGTGGACATGAACGTGGCGGAAATCATGCACGTGATCGGCGACGTGCACGGGCGAACTTGTCTGATCATCGACGACTTGATCGATACGGCGGGCACACTGGTGAAAACGGCCGCCGCGCTGCTGGAGAACGGGGCAACCACCGTCTATGCGTGCGCTTCGCACGCCGTGCTTTCGGGGGCTGCGGTGCAGAACATTGCGAGTTCCGTCATTAAGGAAGTGGTGGTCACGAACACAATTCCGCTCAACCCCGAGGCCGATGCGGCGCGCACCGGAAAAGGCGGCAAGATTACTGTGCTTTCGATCGCGGGCCTGATTGGGCGAGCGATCCAGGCGAATCACGAAGAGACTTCAGTCAGCAAGTTATTTATCTGACTTTGCAAAATTAAGATAGGAACCGAATTATGGCGACAGCAACGGATATCAGCATATTGGAAGCGCAGAAGCGCGAACCGGGAAATAAGAATGCGGCACGCAGGGTACGCGTGGGCGGAAAAATTCCGGCAGTTTTGTATGGCAGCGGGAGTGCAACGGCGTCGCTTGCGGTGGATCCGCGGCAGGTGCTGCGGATTCTGCGCTCCGAGAGCGGGCACAACACGATTTTCGACCTGGCGCTCGACAGCAATCGGGTGAAGGCCATGATCGTCGACTGGCAGTTTGAGCCGATCAAAGGGCGGTTGCTGCACGTGGACATGCAGCGCATCGCCATGGACAAGAAGCTCACGGTTACGGTGCCGATCGTGCTGAAGGGCGAAGCCGTCGGCGTGAAGCAAGAAGGCGGCATTCTGGAGCAACTGTTGCGCGAGATCGAGATCGAGTGCCTGCCGGCGGATATTCCGAAGTCCATCGATGTGGATATCAGCCACCTGGTTTTTGGCGTGGAAGTACGCGTCGAGAACGTGCCTCATAGCGACAAATTGAAGTTCCTGACCGATCCGCATCAGATGATCGCGCACATCACTTCGGTGAAGGAAGAAGTGGTGGCTACGCCTGAAGCTGCCGCCGAGGCTGCGGGAGCCGCTCCGGCTGAGCCCGAAGTTATCAAGAAGGGCAAGCAGGAAGTGGAAGGTGAAGAAGGGGCAGCCGAGGACGATAAGGGTAAGGCGAAAGCGGAGCCCAAGGCTGAGAAGAAAGAGAAGAAGTGACGGCGTTTGGCGGGCATTTGAGCCCGCCGCCGTCATCCTGAGCGGAGCGAAGGATCTGCTGCGAGCTTCGAGCCGCGTGCTAGGAGCCAACAGCTAGAGGCTAAGAGCTGATCTGCGTGAAACTGATCGTCGGTTTGGGCAATCCCGGAATCGAATACCAGTTCACGCCGCACAATCTCGGCTTTTTGACGATCGATCGGATCGCAAACGACCTTGGGGTTGAAGTAAGGAATCGCCAGTGCCGCGCACTAACGGCGCGGGCCATGCTCGCAGGTACGCCAGTGGTGCTGGCGAAGCCGGAAACCTTCATGAATCTGAGTGGGCTTTCGGTGATGGAGTTGGTGGCAGAACATCAGGTGGATGTGAAGTCGGACCTGATTGTGATTTACGACGAGCTCGACCTGCCCTTCGGTGCGATTCGCATTCGGCAGCGGGGCGGGACGGCGGGGCACAACGGAATGGAATCCATTCTGGGTGCGCTGGCCACGGATGAGTTCCTGCGGATACGGTTGGGGATTGCGCCCGAGCGGAAGGTAAGCGATGGCGCCAAGTTTGTTCTGACGCCGTTTCGCAAAGCGCAGGGCGCGACTGTGGACGAAATGCTCGACGCGGCGGCGCAGGCAGTGGACGTGATTTTGAAGGAAGGTCCGGCAGCGGCGATGAATCGGTTCAATCGCAAGAGTGAGCCGGAAGAGTAAGCGCGAGTCGATTGTCGTTGGTCGTTGGCAAAACTCTCACGGTTATCAGCGAGTGACGAACGACGAACGACTAACGACCAGCGACTGTAGCAGAGATTTTGGAGAAAACGCATGAATCGTAGCTATGAAGTGATGTTCATCGTCCGGCCGGATATGGTGGACGAGGATCTGAATAAGTTGATCTCGACCCTGGAGTCGTCGGTGACTTCCGGCGGCGGTACGGCCAAGAGCGAGGTCTGGGGCAAGCGACGGCTCGCCTATAAGGTTGCCAAATTCAACGACGGGATCTTTGTGCTTTTCATGATGGAAGGCCCGGGCGCCCTTGTCCACGAAGTGGAACGTCGGCTACGGGTGACCGAGCAGGTGATCAAGTTCATTACCGTGCGCACTGACGAGGAACTGAAGCGGCTGGATAAGGTGAAGAAGCTGCGTGACTCGCGCAAGAAGATGAGCGCAGTAGCGCCCGCGCCTGCTCCCACACCTGCTCCTGCTCCCGTACCTTCCGCTCCGGTGACGCCGGAGGCGGGTCCCGAGCCCGCGCCGACTACGGTCTAAGTAGAAAGTGGGGACGGGGTTTTGCCCCGTCCAGGCGCGGCAGAGCCCCGCCTCCACACAACTTTTCGAAACTGTGTTAGGGAATTTAAGGAGCACTATGGCAGAAGAAACGAAGGCACCAAGCGCCCCAGCGGAAACAAGCGGTGGTGGAACTCGCAGCGAACGCCCGGAGCGTAGCGACCGCGGCCCGCGTGGTCCTCGTCCGGGCGGCGGCCCGGGCGGTCCCCGCGAGGGCGGGCGCAAGTATTTCCGGCGCAAGAAGGTTTGCAAGTTCTGCGTCGAGAAAATCGAAGCCGTGAATTATAAGGACGTGCGTCTGCTGTCGCAGTTTGTGGCGGAAAGCGGCAAGATTACTCCGCGCCGCCTGACGGGCGTGTGCACGCCGCACCAGCGCCGGCTGTCGAGGGCAATCAAGCAGGCCCGCAATATCGCGTTGCTGCCTTTTGCTGGGCGGGCGCAGTAAATTCGGAACACCGCCGTTAGTCGTCGGTCGTTCGTCGCTGGTCATTAGCCGTCCGGATTGGCCGGGTGAGCGAAGCGATTGACCGTTCCGGGCTTTGCGAACGACCAACGACCAGCGACCAACGACGATCTCAAGGAGTCATCGCATGGAAGTCATACTCAAGGAAGATGTGGCCAAGCTGGGCAATCGCGGCGAGGTGGTGAAGGTCGCCGAAGGATATGGGCGAAATTTTCTTTTGCCCCGGAAGCTCGCAATCGAAGCCAACGCCGCCAATAAGGCGGTCATCGAGCAGATGAAGGCCGCGGCCGTGCGCCGCTCGGCGAAGGAGAAATCCGAAGCCGAAGAGCTGTCGAAGCAATTTGACGGGCTGGAAGTGTCGTTCACTCGTAAATCGGGCGAAAACGATCAGTTGTTCGGATCCGTGACGGCGGGCGACATCGCCGAAGCGCTCGAGAAGAAGAGCTTCCACATTGATCGCCGCAAGATTCAGCTGCACGAACCGCTGAAGACTATCGGTGAGTTCATTGTGCCGATCAAGCTGCACAAGGATGTGACTACGCACCTGAAGGTGCTGGTTGGAAAAGAAGCGGTAGTGGAAGAGTAGATTCTCGCTGGAGGGACGGGCGGTTCGCCCGTCCTACCAGCAAATCCTTCCTACTGAGCTAGGAGTCCCCGCCCGCCCCGAAGAATTCCTCCACCTTCCGAATGTCCGTTGTCCTCGTGTAGTTCGGCAGGCTCTCCACAAATACCCGCCCGTAGGATTTCTTCAGAATCCGATTATCGAGCAGCGCCAGCAGCCCGCGGTCGTGCAGCGACCGGATGAGGCGCCCAAAGCCTTGTTTCAGCGTGATGACTGCGCTGGGCACCTGGTAATCGCTGAAGGCATTGCCGCCCGCTCGGTCAATGGCCTTCACGCGCGCGGCCACCACCGGATCGCTCGGCACCGCGAACGGCAGCCGGTCGATAATCACGCAGCTCAATTGCTCGCCCTGCACGTCGACACCCTGCCAGAACGACGAAGTCCCGAACAGCACGGCGTTCGGAGTGAGCCGGAACTCCTCAAGCAGCGCGGATTTTGGCGCGTCTCCCTGCTTGAGCATGGGGAAATTGATGACGCCGAGAAGTTGGTCGTAGATATCGTTCATTTGCGCGTAGCTGGTGAAGAGCACGAAAGCGCGGCCGCGCGTGATCTCCAGTAAACGGCTTATGACGCCGGTGGCCTCGGCCGCAAATTGTGGAGTGCGTGGGTCAGGCAGATCGGGCGGGACGTAAAGAATCGCCTGGCTCTCATAATCGAAGTGCGAGGGAACAACGAGCTCGCGGGCGTGGTCAAGTCCGAGGCGCTGCCGGATGTAGTCGAAGCCGCCGCCAACCGCAAGTGTGGCCGAAGTAAGAACGGCGGTCTCAAGTTTCGACCACAGGCATTCGCGCAAGATGGGGCCGACCTCGATGGGCGTGGCCTGCAAGTAAACATTGCTGCGGCCGCCCGAGCTCTTCACCTCTGCTGGTTTCCGCCGTGCAGACGCGCCCGGCGCTCCGCGAAAACTTCGCCGTTCGATCCAGAAGACCGTGTTCGGATCCTCGTTCTCCATTACAAAGCCGAGTTGAACCTGCAATTGCTGCGCTCGGCGCGCGAGTGTGAAAACTTCGTCTGGCTTTTGTGGGAGGCGTTCGAATTCGGCCGAGAGCCGCGTCAGAGCGTGATTGAGCGCGAGGTATTCGTCGCCGTTTTCTTCCAGAAATTCTCGGCGCGCGTCAAAGGCGATGCGGCCTTCGTGCGCCGGCAACAGCGAGAAGAACAACTGTGAGCGCTCGCGCAGCGACTGAATCGCGCTCGACATCTGCGGCGTGTACAACTTTTCGCGCTGCAGCAGGTGCTCGGTATCGCGCGCCAGTTCTTCCATGCGCAGGTTGCTCACCGAAATGCCGAAGTAGTTCCCGGCAACTTCTTCCAGTTCGTGAGCCTCATCGAAAATGACCGCGCCGCAATCCGGCAGCACACCGGCGTCGGGCGCGCCATCGGCTTCGAGCTTGATGGCGAGATCGGCGAAAAACAGGTGATGGTTGACGATGATGATGTCGCTCTCGGCGGCGCGCCGCCGCATGTCGGTGATGAAGCAGCGCTCCCACTCTTTGCATTTCTGGCCAAGGCAGGTATCCGCGCGCGCATCGAGCTTATGCCAAAGCGCGCTCGCCTCGGGCAGTTCGGCGAGTTCGGAACGGTCGCCGGTGCCCGTTGTCTTTTCCCATGCCGCAATCGCGCGATAGTGTTCAATTTCCTCCAGGCCGCTGAGGACGGGCTGATCGGTGAGGTCATAGAGCTTCTTGCGGCAAAGATAATTGTTGCGGCCTTTCATGTAGCAAACGGAGAGGCGCGTGTGGGGACGGGCATTCTGCCCGTCCGGCTGAGCATCGGCCCCAAACAGCGCCCGCTCCAGAAACGGCACGTCCTTGAAGAACAGCTGCTCCTGCAGGTTCTTTGTGCCGGTCGAAATGATGACGCGCTTGCCCGAGCGGATGACCGGCAGGAGATAAGCGAGCGTCTTGCCCGTACCGGTGCCGGCTTCGACGATCAGATGACGTTTCTCTTCGAGCGCTTCTTCCACCGCTTGCGCCATCTGCAATTGGCCGCGACGGAATTCGTAGGCGGGATGCGTTTTCGCGAGCACGCCGCCGGGCGAGAAGAACTGGTAGAGCGAGAATCCCGCGCCGGCCGATACTGGATGGGAAGAAGAAGCCACGGAGTCTCTATAATACAGTTTGCGGTTTCCAGTTCTCGGTTCTCAGTGAAACAAACTCCTTCAAGCACAAATTCGCCGGTCTTACCGCTCCTCGCCATCGTGGGCCGCCCCAACGTCGGCAAATCGACGCTGTTCAACAAGCTGACCGGATCGCGCCGCGCCATTGTGGGCGACGAGCCGGGCATCACACGCGACCGGCTCTACGGCGAAGCCGAATGGCTCGGACACTCGTTTCGCGTGGTGGATACCGGCGGCATTGTTCCCGAGGATAAGGAATTCATTCCGTCGGAGATTTTTCGCCAGGCCAAGGTTGCTCTCAAGGAGGCGGTTGGCGTCATCGTGGTGGTGGACGCCCGGACCGAACTGGCGGGTCCGGATCGCGAACTCATCCGGCTGCTACAGCGCATGGGGAAGCCTCTGTTTCTGGCAGTGAACAAGGTGGACAGCGACAAGCAGGAATCGTTGGTGGGGGAATTTCACGAACTGGGAATTCGGAATGTGTTTGGGATCTCAGCTGAGCATGGGCGTGGGATTGACGATCTGCTGGACGCCGTCCTTCCCCTGCTGCCGGCAGAACAAAAACCTTTAACCGCAAAGGTCGCTGAGAAACCCGCAGAGGTCGCAGAGAACAGCGACGCACCGGACGCGGATGCGGACGACCAACGACCAACGACCGACGACCTTCCTCCCCACGAAATCAAAGTTGCCATCATCGGCCATCCCAACGTCGGCAAATCCACGTTGCTGAATCAGCTCACCGGAGCCGATCGCGCGATCGTCTCGCCCATTGCCGGCACAACCCGCGATTCCATCGATGAAGTCATCGAATACAAGGGCCGCAAGGTCCGGTTCATTGATACGGCGGGCATCCGCCGCAAAGGCAAGACCGAACTGATGGCGGAAAAGCTGTCGGTGGTCATGGCTCGCAAGAACATCGAAGGCGCCGACATCGTGCTCTTCCTGGTGGATGCCACCGAAGGCGCCAGCGGGCTCGACGCGAACATTGCGGGCTACGCGCATGAGAGCGGGCGCTCCGTCATCATCGTCGTCAATAAGTGGGACCGGATCGCCAGCGGCGAGAAGCGTGCCATCAGCCAGTCGAAGACAGCGCGCATTCAGGATGCGAAGCGCCCGCAGGATCGCAAACTCTACGAAGAGCGCCTGCGCTACGGGCTGAAGTTTCTCGCTTACGCGCCGGTGGTGTTCATCTCCGCGCTCACCGGCAAGGGGACGGAGAAGATTCTGCCGCTGATCGAGCAGGTAGCTGCCGAGCGGCGCAAGCGCATCACAACCGGCGAGATGAACCGGTTCCTGAAAAAGGTTGATTTCGGCCGCGCCACGGTGCCGATAAGCAAGCGCGTGAAGATTTACTACATGACGCAAGCGACCATAGCGCCGCCGACGTTTGTGCTCTTCACCGACCGGACGGTCAAGCTCCATTTTTCCTACGAGCGATTTATTGAGAATCAGATTCGCCGCGCGTTTGGATTTGTGGGCACGCCGATTTGGATTAAGAGCCGGGCGAGCTAGAGCGGTTGCAATAGGACGCATCTAGTTGGGCTTAGTTGGCAAATCGTTAGAATCCTCGCCGAGATCGAAGATCAACCAGATGAAGAGGCAGACAAACAAGATGGTGATCGATCACTCCGCAGGCCGATTCGCTTCGCGAGTCGGCCTGCTCCGCTCAGGATGACCGGCAGAGGTTTGGAATCGAGAGATCAACCGCGCTCGAAGGCGTGCTTCTCTTCTAACTGGTGAAGAGCCTCCGCCATCTCTTTCTCAAAGCGGTCATGCTGATCCATAAGCGCGGGCAGAGCGGTCGCATAGCGGCGAGCCAGGGTGAACAAGCCGCGCTCCGCCAGGCTGGCGGCAACTTCGGCAACATCGTCGGCTGTGGTTTCTAGGTAAAGCGCTTCGGTGGCGTCGCCCAGCCACACGTCTCCGCCAACGAGTTTTGTTTGCCAGAACACTTTGCGCTCGATCAGGCGGCCAATTTCTTCATCTGTGGCCTTGCCGAACGCCCACTGGTTACGCCTGAAGTCGTAATGGCGGCTGGAAAAATGCAGCGGCACCAGCTTCGCAGATTTCAGAAACTCAATCTGCATTCGATCCACGTCTTTGCGCAGCGCGTTGATGACCGGCGCCTCGGTATCTTTCTGGTCGAGCGACGGCAGGACCTCGCGCAACGTCGCCGAAAGATTGACGGCAACCAGCGCGCGCAGATTGCCCGAATTCTCCAGCGTGATTTCGGCGTGCAGCACGTCAAAGTCGGCGCCGGATGTGGCATGGCGGAAAGGCCAGTCGAACTGGAAGCTAAGCGGTAAACCGGTGCGCGTGACGTAGATGCTTTTAGTCGGTGCAGCTTCTTGGGGACTCATTCTGGCGTAAGCCTCACCCTATGAGATCGTGCCTGATTTGTGCACCGTTATTTTAACCCGCTGGAAATGGGCTAACGAGCGGATCGTGCTGCAAGGGAGTGCCGCCATCAGCGGAGAAAGATGAGTTGCAGCAGGTTTCGCAGCGCTGCCGCGCTCAAAAGCCCGAACACTCCGGCGGTCACGAGCAGGCTGTACCGCGCCTCCAGCAGATCGGCAAACACGCCGGCGACAAAAACGAACAGAAAGACCAGCAGAACGAGATGAAATCCCTGTCCCGGGAAGTCAGGTGAAGCAATGGCCAGAATGAACAAAAGCACGGCAATGGCGAGCGGCGCGGTGTTGCCGAAATAGCGAGCGCGCTTCCAGGCGAAATACGTAACCAACGCCACGGGCAAGGCCAGCATTAACGCCGGACTGCTGGCAGCGAGCATGTGCAAGGTCCGCCCGTAAGACGCGGTCATGGCGAAGGCTGCGGGCTCGATGTCGATCCAGCACGCGTGCAGCATCCCTCGCCACAAAAGCACAGGCCGAAAAAAGTACGAGGCCAGCAGCAGCACCGCTCCAACCGCGGCTGCGGCCGACCAGATAGCAATCACGGCCCGCGGCCGCACTGGCGCTACCCAGAACATGAGCAGCAATGCCACGGGTACTATGAGCGCCAGCGAGAATTGATTCCCCACCACCAGCGCGAACGACAGTCCGAGCAGCAGGATCCGGCGGTAGTTCCACAAAATCACTTCGCGGGGAGCATACAGCGTGTGGGCCACGGCGATCGCCGTGAACACTGTGCCAAACGTGCCCCACACGCCGCCCATCTCGCCAAGGTTCGGCGCTCCGGCGACGCTCACGATCATTCCTGGGGAAAAACAATAAAGCGTCAGCGCAATGTATCCTCCTGCATTGCCGTAAAGACGGCGCGCGACGTACCAGAGAGAGCCCCCGAGCATGACGCCGAAAAATAAATAGGGCGCGGTGGCCCAGAGTTGGCCGAGCGGTGACTCGGTGCGCAACGTGGGCGGCTTTACCAGGAAGGGCGCGGCGCAGGTCAGGTAGTAGAGCGGGGAGTGGTCCCGGTCATAGCCGTCGCGTACGCGCAGGTGGCCGCCGTGCCCGGAAGACGGGATGCCTGTGACGGACTCCGCGCGCAGAGTTTCCGGTGTGCCCGCGATGGCCCCGCCCTTCCACTGTTCAAGCCCGTGATAAATGCAAAGGTCATGATTGGAATCGGGCAGCGATCCGTGCATGGTTTCAACGTGAATGAGCCATGCGCACTGGAGCAAATAGACGAGCAGGAGCGTCGCCGCAATGAACTGCGGCGAACCGATCGAGCCGGAAACGAGAAATCGGCGCATCAAGGGCAGACCGAGTGTTTTACCATGGCGGTGACCATGATGGATAGCAATCCCCTCCCCAGAGAGCAAGAAACAGAGGAGTCGCCTTCCCCTTCTTCGTCCACGCCGCCTTCCGCGCCTGCGTTTGCGCGTGCTCGCCGCGAGTCAGTTTTCGCGCCACTGTTGGAAATCTTCGAAGGGCCGGGGGGGCTTTATCCCTGGGCACGCTGGCTGATTTACATCGGCATGGGCCTTGTGACGCTGGCGTTGCTCAACTCTGTTTTGTACAGTCTGCAGCGAGATTCAGATTCGTTGTCGTGGAGCATGGCCGGTGAAGTGCGGATGATGCTGGCCGCGATCCTGCCGGGATTTGTCATGGCTCGCATCGAAGGCCGCCCTTGGGGAGATTTTGGGTTGCCAGCGAAGGGCGCTCTGGGACGCAATTTCTGGATTGGCGCGCTCTGGGGCCTCGGTTCACTCACCGCTCTGATGCTCACCTTGCGGATAACCGGGGTTTTCTCGTTCGGGCCGGTTCAGTTGCATGGAATACGCATCTTGAAGTTCGGCTTGTTTTATGCTGCCTTCTTCTTTGTTGCGGCCTTGTTTGAAGACTTTCTCTTGCGGGGCTATTCGCAGTGGGTTCTGGCAAGAGCCATGAACTTCTGGCCAGCCGCCGCCCTTTTGTCGATTCTCTTCGGCGTGATTCATGGCGGTAATCCTGGAGAAGAGAGGATTGGCCTGGTGGCTGTGGTCGCAATCGGATTCTTTTTCTGCCTTACGCTGCGGCGCACGGGAAATCTGTGGTGGGCCATTGGCTTTCACATGGCATGGGACTGGGGAGAAAGTTTCTTGTACTCTGTGCCCGACAGCGGCGCCATGGCGCCTGGACATTTGCTGGATTCGTCCCTTCACGGGCCGGTTTGGCTCACGGGTGGCTCGGTGGGGCCGGAGGGAAGTTATCTGATTTTTGTGGTGATCGGCGCAGTGTGGGTTCTATTTAGCCGTGTGTACCCGGAGGTGAGGTATGAAGCACAAGGCATTGGCCTCTAAGAGACAGCAGGTGATTTTTTCTATTTGTGTGATCTTGGTATCCGGTGGCGTCGTCCATGCGCAGAGCCAGTCGCAGACTCCCGCCGCTGCCCGGCAAAGTTCACCGGGGAAGCAGACAACGATGCCCCAGCATGCTCGCGGGACATTTGAGGTGAAGGTCACTCCGCAAAAGCCAGACAACAAAGAAACCGAAACAGCTAACCTGGAGCGGCTTTCGATTGACAAGCAGTTTCACGGCGATCTGGAAGGGACGAGCACCGGCGAGATGCTAGCGTCGAGGGGCGACGTAAAGGGCTCGGGAGGCTATGTGGCGATGGAGCGCGTGAAGGCGACGCTTACGAGCCGGAAGGGCGCTTTTGTGCTGCAACACAGCGGAACCATGACGCACAACACGCCGCAAATGAGCGTCACCGTCGTGCCCGACTCGGGAACCGGCGACCTGACGGGGATCGCGGGCTCGATGACGATCAAAATTGAAGAGGGGAAGCACTTCTATGATTTTGAATACACCCTGCCGCAACAGCACTAAGACAATCGCGGATGGCTTGCGGCCGTGTGAGCCCGGTTCAGTTTTCGAGGATCACGTGGGCTAAGGCCTCATCGGCAGTGTGGGTGAGGGAGAGAGCGATATTCCGGGTGCCGAGTTTGATCGCGATCTCTCCGGCCTGGCCGTGGAATTGCAGGGTCGGGCGCTGGCCCTTGGGCCGGACGACTTCGATATCGCGCCAGCGAACACCGCGGCTCCAGCCGGTTCCGAGAGCTTTCATACCGGCTTCCTTGGCGGCGAAACGGGCGGCGTAGCTTTCAAAGCGACGAGCCTTCGACTCGCAATAGCGAATTTCTCCTTCCGTGAAAATTCGGCGCAGGAAGCGCTCGCCGTGGCGCTCAATGGATGCGCGGATGCGCGGGACTTCAGCGATATCGACACCGGTGCCGAGGATCATCGGGATATTGTCAACGGGGACTGGGGTGTTGGCAATCTTTAGCGCTCGGTAGCGGGAGCAGATTCAGGGCAGTTGCTCCTGAGGCAGAAGGGTATTTCCGTGAGCTGAGACCGTCCACGCAGGCGGCTTGGGCACAGATTCCGGAACAGGCAAACGCGGCAGGTTGGTTTGGAAGCCTGGCGCAGGACGATGAGTCCAAGAGCCGCGTAGGAGGCGACTAGCAGGCAAAGCAAAAGGGGGAGGGCCGACATGTCGTACCGTCTTTCTGGCGCGCCGCTACTATGGCGCGGTATACACATCGGGTCTGTGATCTGCGTCACAAGAGTTTGTGATGAATCTTGCGGGAGCGGCGTAGGAAGCGCTTTCAGGCTATCGAGTTCAGATGATCGGCGATCACAGAGTCCTGGCCGGGGAAAACCGTGCGCAGGTCGAGCAGGACGCGGGCCTCTTCGACGCGGGCAATGACGGGCGGATCGGATTGGCGGAGGCGGCGGCAAAGGTCGTCGGCGCTCAGGTCACGATGGGTCAGGGCGATCAGGCGGGTGGGAAGAACAGCGGTGGGCGCCGCGCCGCCTCCGATCACGGATTCGCCGTCGCAGAGTTCGATCCGCAAGAATGAGCCTGCTGGTAAGCCGCGCTGGTGGCCTTCGCCAGCGTTTGGCGAGTTGATCCGCGCGGCGAGGGCTTCGGCGCGGCCGGCGATTTCGTCTTTTGAAAGACGCATCATGCGCAGAATGGGTACCGCGTCGTGATCGCTTTTTACGTAAGCAAGAAGCGTGGCTTCGAGCGCCGCATAGGTGAGTTTATCGACGCGCAGAGCGCGGAAAAGCGAGTTCGAGCGGAGACGGGCGACTAGGCGGGCGCGTCCGGTGATGAGGCCGGCTTGCGGACCGCCCAAGAGCTTGTCACCACTGTATGTGACGAGGTCGACTCCGGCGCGGAGGCTGTCGAGGACTCCGGACTCGCCGCTGATGCCGAAGGAGCGAAGATCAACCAAAGCGCCGCTACCCAGGTCTTCCATGAGTGGAAGGCTGCGGCGGCGGGCGAGCGCGACGAGCTCGGTAAGGCCGGGTTGCTCGGTGAATCCGGTGATGGCGAAGTTCGAGCGATGCACGCGGAGCAGCAGGCGCGTGCGCTCGGTGATGGCGCGCTCGTAGTCGCCGATGCGAGTGCGATTGGTGGTGCCGACTTCGCGCAGCGTCGCCTGGGACTTCGACATCACGTCGGGAATGCGGAAGGAGCCTCCGATCTCGACGAGTTCGCCGCGCGAGACGATGACCTCGCCGCCTTCGGCGAGCGAATTGAGGGAGAGGAGAACGGCGGCGGCGTTGTTGTTGACGACGATGGTGGAGAACGTAGGGACAGCCGCACCCGACTGTTCGGGCGAGTGCAGCTCGCCTGCGGCTGTCCCTACACGTTCTGCCTGCACGGGCGGGGCGCCCGTGCCTCCATCTTGCTCGAACAACTTTTGAAACAGGCGGTCGACGTGGATATCGCGTTTGCCGCGTTCGCCGGTTGCCAGGGCGAATTCGAGATTCGAGTACGAGAGTGCGGTTTCGCGGATGTGGTCGATGGCGCCGGGGGCGAGCGGGGCGCGGCCGAGATTAGTGTGGAGTATGACGCCGGTCGCGTTGATGACGGAACGCAGCGAGTAACTGAGCGACTGGCGGAGTTGACGCTCGACGGCGTCGGGCAGTCCGGCAAGAGCCAGATCGAGAGATTTTTCGTCGAGGCGGTCCGTGGCGATTTCCTCGCGCAGGCGAGCTAGCACGGCGCGGACAGCATCAGCGAGAGCAGCGTGGCCATCATGCCTGGCGAGCGTACGGAGTTGCGGATTTTGGAGGAGTTCGTCGGTCGAGGGGAGCTTCTGAAAGAGTGCCGACTTGGCTTTGGCTGGCATCCAGGGCGATTATCCCACAGGCAGATGTATGCCTGGGCAGAGGCACGTCGCGCGGGCGGGAGCGTCCCCGCCACACACTCTACAGCGTGTGCATGTAGGCAATCAGGTCTTTGATCTGCTGATCGCTCATGACCTGGCCGAAGCCTTCCATCTTGGAGCGGCCGTTCTTGATGATGTCGGCCATGCGATCGTCGTTGGCGGGAAGGCCGCTGAGTTCGAGATACTGGCGCTTGAAGACGCCCTTCATGCTCGGCCCTTTCTTGCCGCGCGATGAGTAGGGTTCGTGGCAGCGGTCGCAGTAGTTGTCGTAGAGTTTGCGCCCGGCGGCCTGTTGCGGGTTGAGGCCCAGTTCGGCGTCGGACTTGCGCCGGTCAACATCGCAGGCAGGAAAGGTGAAGAGGGCAAGGGCCGCCATCACGACGGAGGCACGAAGGTACGGCGAAAAGCCATTAAGAATTCGCATCATATTGGTAGCGTTCCCACGCCAGTGCTTAAAGGTAGGATAATACGGGCGAGATGAACGTGACGCTCAAACGCGTGTATGAGCCACCTGCCGCGGCGGATGGCGTGCGCGTGCTGGTGGATCGCCTTTGGCCGCGCGGTTTGACGAAGGAAGCGGCGGCGGTGAAACACTGGCTCCGTGATCTCGCGCCCACGAACGAGCTGCGGCAGTGGTTCCATGCGAATCCAGCGGCGTGGGTGCAATTTCGCAGGCGGTATTTGAAGGAACTGGCCACTCCGGCGGCGACGGCGGCGGTTGACAGGCTGTACGAGCTGGCAGGCGGCAAGAAGAAAGTTACGCTGCTCTACGCGTCACGCAATGAGGAGCGCAACAATGCTACCGTGCTCAAAGAACTGCTGGAGGGCGGGCGGAAACCGCCGTCGAGCGTGGGCCGCGCGGCGGCCGTCGGCACGCGGATCCGGAAGGCGAAGAGGCAGTAGACAGGTCTCTGTTCGAGCCGCACTATAATTTCCCAGTCATGTCGAGCTCCGCCATCGAGAAGAAGATCGAATCCCTGCGCGAAAAAATCCGGCACCACGAGTATCGCTACTACGTGCTGGATTCTCCTGAAATCTCCGACGCCGAATTTGACGCGCTCATGAACGAGCTCAAGCGGCTGGAGGCGGACCATCCTCAGCTCATCAAGCCGGACTCGCCTACGCAGCGCGTGGGAGGCAAGCCGCGCGAAGGGTTTGTCAAAGCAAAGCATTCCTCTCCGATGCTCTCGCTTGACAACGCTTATAGCGAAGAGGAACTGCGCGACTGGGAGCGCCGCGTGCACGAATTAAGCGGACGCACCGACGTCGAGTACATGTGCGAACTGAAGCTCGATGGCATGTCGCTGGCGCTCGTCTTTAGCGGCGGCCAACTGGAGCGCGGGATCACGCGCGGCGACGGCAGCATCGGTGAGGACGTCACGCTGAACGTGCGAACGGTGCGCTCGGTGCCATTGTCGGTTTCGAAAGAGAAATTAAGAAAAGCCGGCATCCCTGCCGATTTTGAAGTGCGCGGCGAAATGCTGATGCCCATCGCTGCTTTCCGCAAGTTGAATGAGGAGCGCGAACGACAGGGACTCGCCACGTTTGCCAATCCGCGCAACTTTACGGCGGGGACGGTGCGGCAACTCGAGCCGTCGATCACAGCGCAACGCCGGATGGACTACTTCGTCTACATGTTGTTGAAAGACGGCCGCACATATTTCGACCGGCAATCGAAAGCCATGGACGCGCTCGAAGCGGCCGGGTTCAAGGTGAATCCCAATCGCAAGCTGGCGAAAAATCTGGATGAGGTCTGGAAATTCATTCAAAGCTGGGAAGGGAAGCGCGAGTCGCTGCCCTATGAGATTGACGGCATCGTAGTGAAGGTCGACCGGACCGCTCTGCAGAACGAGTTGGGTTTCACCGGGAAGGCTCCGCGGTGGGCGATCGCATACAAATACGCGGCGCGCGGCGCGGTGACAAAAGTTGAAGACATCGTTCCGCAAGTCGGCCGCACGGGCAAACTTACGCCCGTCGCCTGGCTGACCCCGGTTCCGATTGGCGGGACGACCGTTTCGCGGGCCACGCTGCACAACATGGACTTCGTCGACGAACTGGGCCTAAAGATCGGCGACTGGGTCGAAGTCGAGCGCGGCGGCGACGTGATTCCGAAGGTCGTCAAAGTGGTCGAGGACAAAGACCATCCGCGCGGACATAAATCATTCGAAATGCCCGCACATTGTCCGGTGTGCGGCGGCAACGTCGTGCGTACTGAAGGCGAAGCGGACCACCGCTGCGTGAATGCAAATTGTCCGGCGAAGCTGCAGGGGACGATTCTGCACTTTGCCTCGCGCCACGTGATGGATATTGACGGCCTGGGCGAGGCCCTGGTGAATCAGTTGACCGAGCGCGGCCTGGTGAAGAACGTCGCCGACTTATATCGGCTGACAAAAGACGATCTGCTCACCCTCGACCGGATGGGCGACAAGTCCGCGGAGAACGTCCTGGGAGAAATCGAAGCGTCGAAGAAGCTGCCGCTGGAACGCGTGATTTATGGGCTGGGGATTCGGTTTGTGGGCGAGCGCACGGCGCAGTTCCTGGCCGAGCACTTCGGCTCGCTCGACGCGATCATGAAGGCGAGCGCCGAGGAACTGGAGGAAGTGAACGAAGTCGGCCCGCGGATTGCCGAGAGCATCGTGGAGTTCTTCGGCGATGAGCACAATCGCAAGCTGGTCGGCGATTTGCGAAAGGCGGGGCTGACCTTCACGGGACAGAAAAAAGAAAAAGGTACGAAGTTGGCAGGGAAGACATTTGTGCTGACGGGAACGCTCGCGCGACACACGCGCGACGAGGCGAAAAAGATGATTGAAGATGCGGGCGGCCGCGTCTCTGGCTCGGTCAGCAAGAAGACGGATTATGTGGTGGCGGGAGCGGACGCGGGATCGAAGCTGGACAAGGCCCGCGAGCTGGGCGTGAGCGTGATTAGCGAAGAGGAGATGGAGCGATTAGTAGCAGGATGAAAAGGCGGACAGGAGTGTCCGCCCCACACGAGATTACTTTTTCGCCGTAGGCGGCAATATGCCATTCAGACGCAAATACATGGCCGCCTCAGCGTAGTGGTCGGCCCAGCTTCCGGCGAGGATCAGGGCGAATCGGGCGCGCGAAAATTGCTGGCCGTGGCCCTCCGTCATCTCGCCCAGTTTGGAGTCATCCATTTTCGCGAGCGCGTTGCCGCAGAAATCAAACGAGGCTTTGAGGGCGGCGACCAGTTTGTCCTTTGCGTCTGTTTCCTTGGCCTCCTCCACCTTGGGTGCCGGGACGGCGGAGGCTGCGCTGCAGAATGAATTGTTCGATTCGATCATGTGCGCGACCAGGTGGCCGAATGTCATCTGGTCGGCAGAGGGCTTGTAGCTGAACTTGTCAGCGGGCATGGCTTCGACGGCAGCGACGGTGTTTTTCTGGCGGCCGGGCAGCGTGTCTTTGAGGGCGGCCGCGACTGGGTTCTTGACTTGGGCGGTCGCGGATGCGGCGAGTACGAGCAGGGCTAGCGCGGTGTGCATTCGTTTCATAACCATCCTCCGAGGGCGGGGTTAAGGATAACGCGTGCGGGGCCCCTTCGGCTACGCTCAGGGCAGGTCCGTGCCACACCAGCACTCCAACGTACCTTGCCGGGCGTTGGCTGGAACCGTATTCTTAGAGAATGCACGGGCACTCGCACGGCCATTCGAACGATCGTGCTCATGGGCATGCTCACGGCCACCCGCCTGCGACGGGCCGCGTGCTGCGCATTTCGCTGGGCGTCACGGCGCTCTATATTGCGCTGTTGGTAGTGGCCGGCATCCGCGCTCATTCGTTGGCCCTGCTGTCGGAGGCAGGGCACAATCTGTCGGATTTCCTGGCGCTTCTATTGTCGTTGGTTGCCGTCTATCTGGAATCGCGGCCGCCGAGCGCAACCAAGACGTATGGCTATCGCCGGGCGGGAGTGCTGGCGGCGCTGGTGAATTCGATTTCGCTGGTGGTTGTGTCTTGTTTCATTTTCTACGAGGCATTTCGGCGGCTGCGGCATCCTGAGCCGGTTGCGGCCGGGCTCATGATCTGGGTGGCGGCAGCGGGCGTGGCGATGAACGGCGCCATTGCGCTCCTGCTTTGGCGATCGGGGCGCGATGTCAATGTGCGCAGCGCGTTACTGCACGAAGTGGGCGACACGGTTTCGACAGCGGCGGTGATTGTCGGCGGCTGGGCAATTCTCGGAACCGGGCAGTACTGGATTGATCCAGCACTCTCGTTTGGGATTGGCGCGCTGATTTTGTGGTCGAGCTTTGGCATTGTCCGCGAGACGCTGAATATACTGCTCGAAGGCACGCCGCGCGGCATGAGCCTGGACGAAGTGGAAGCGGCGGTGCGAGCCATTACGGGCGTCGCCGACGTGCACGATCTGCATGTGTGGAGCATCGGTTCGGAGAACCACGCGCTTTCCGCGCACGTGAAGATCGCGGACATGGCAACCTCGGAGAGCGACGCGATCCTGCGCGCGATCAACGAGACGTTGGGCCAGGGCTTCGGAATTCACCACACGACGATTCAGCTTGAGCATGTGGTGTGCGAGACGGCGCACGCCTGCGTGATCCCGGTCGCGGAGGAATATGAGTCCCACAGGCATTCTCAACCGGAGCACCGGCACTGAGTAGGACGGACGTAGCCCCGCTGGCTTTCACCAATGATTCGGGTTGGGCCACACGCTACGCTCGATCTTGACGCCGCATTTCAGGAACGAGCGAATGGAAATACCTGTGCGGGTGCAGCGGTTGCGGGCAAGACTGATGACCAAGGTAGCGCCCAAAGAGCCGTCTCCTACGTCTCCTAAGAGATGCCTTTTGCATTCATGTGCGCCGAATATTGCCGGTCGGCTTGCATGATGTGGTTGGTCAGCCAGTCCTTAAGGAATGTCACAACAGCGATGGCCTGCCCGGTTGTGGTTGCCTTGAGATCCTGCTCAAATTGTCCCACCTTTTTCACGAACGCACGATGCTGAGCGCGATGCGCACCCAAATCGGGATAGTGGGCCTGTTCGAGCAGCTTTTCCTCTGCCGAGAAATGAAATTGTGTATAGTCGGCTAAATCCTTAACGACCTTCTGGATTACCTGGGCGCCCTTCCCGGCCATCATAGCTTCGTGCAAGCTGTTGATCAGTGCGAACAACTTCTTGTGATCCTCGTCGCACTTCGCGACTCTCACGCTATAGGACATATCCCACGTTACCAACGGCATTGTCGCCTCCCGGACAGATTTCGTGAACACGCAGGGCCAGTAGATGTCTGTCGGGAGTTCTATCGGCAACTTCGGAGAATTCTTCATCGCTCGTAAGCGGCAAAGGGTGCCCGGCAAAGAAACTGCAATCGCAGGCCAAGCGGTTGGAAAAACGGGCTGTCCACCCTGATTTGGGGCAGGAAAACCGCGGCCGCCGTGGTAACCTATAAGCAGGAGTCTTCCTTCCCCGAAGGATCATCTAATCGTCATGCTACGTTGGCAGCTCATTTTGCGGTTTTTGGCAGCGGTGCAACTGCTGCCGGCTCTGGAGAGCGGTGAGGAAACGCTCGTCGGAGGGCAGGCGGTGCTGGAGGGCGTAATGATGCGCTCGCCGCATGCCTGGGGTATCGCCGTGCGCAAGCCTTCGGGGGAGATTGTGACCCACAGCGAACCGCTGGAGCGTCCTTCAGAGCAGCATAAATGGATGGGCTGGCCCGTGGTACGCGGCGTTATAACTCTGGGCCACGCCATGAAGCTCGGCTTCCGGGCCCTGAAGTTTTCCGCCAATGCGGCGCTGGAAGAGATCCCGGTAAGCGATAAGGACGGCGCGCCGGGGAAAAAGATCGAAATCAGCGGATGGATGGCGGGCCTGAACATGGCCTTCTCGGTCGCCTTTTTCATCTTCATGTACAAGTACCTTCCCTTGCTTGCGACCACCGAACTGAAGCGGGTGAATCCGGTCTTCGGGCAGCAGTTCGTGTTCAACCTGGTGGACGGGCTGATCCGGATTGCGATGTTCCTGTTGTTCGTGTGGGGCGTGTCGCTGTGGAAAGACATCCGGCGCGTGTACGAGTATCACGGAGCGGAGCACAAGACGGTATTTGCGTTCGAGAACGGCGACCCGCTGCAGACGGCGCCCGTGCAGAAATATTCGACGTATCATCCGCGCTGCGGTACGAGCTTTCTGATGACCGTGATGATCCTCTCAATGTTTGTGTATATGGCAATTCCCGTCCAGACCTTCTGGGCGCGGTTCGGAATTCGCATTGCCCTGCTCCCGGTAATTGCGGGAGTCTCCTACGAGATCATTCGCTTCGCGGCCAAGCATCGCGGCTCTCTGTTTGCGCTGATGACTGCCCCCGGTCTGTGGCTGCAACGGATCACCACCAAGCCCCCGGACGACCGCGAAGTGGAGTGCGCAATCGTGGCGCTCGACGAAGCCATGGTGCTGGAAAAGCAGCACGGCGGAGAATTGGTAATCGCCTAGCAGTCGTTTGTCGTTCGTCGCTGGTCGCTCGGAATGTGTATTCGGGTGGTTCGCTCCGTTCTTAACTAATTTTCCGAGACATCACAATTTTGCTGTGCCGCGCGTCCTTGGATTGAGTGCAAGTACAGGCTATTGTGTGCGCGGAGGTATCTCCGTGCCATCACATTCAACTTTTCAGGACCTTCGCGTGTGGCAAGACGCGATGGATCTCGCCGAAGAGGTCTACCGGGCGACTTCTGAGTTCCCTAAGCACGAACTGTACGGCCTGGTGTCGCAAATGCGGCGCGCGGCAGTTTCCGTGCCAAGTAACATTGCGGAAGGCAAGGCTCGTCATTCCGATCCGGATTTTGTGCGGTTTCTTTTGCATGCTCGGGGATCCCTGTTGGAACTCCAGACACAGATTTTGATCGCACGGCGGTTACAATACTTGTCGGAGGAGAGAGCAATAGAACTGAATCGGCGTTGCGAGGGCATCGGTCGCGGACTGAATGCACTCATCAACCGGTTCCGCACTGCGGCAGCCTAGCAACCGTGCCGAACGACAAACGACTGTCGACCAACGACCATGTTCGAACGACTTGACCAAATCGAAGCGCGCTACGACGAGCTGACCAACGCCCTCGCCTCGCCGGATATCACCAACGACTCTGCCAAATTCCAGAAGACCGCGAAGGCCCACGCCGAAATTGCTACCGTGGTCGAGAGATATCGCGAATACAAAGATCTGACCAAAGGAATCGCCGAAAGCAAAGCCATGCTCGCCGACGAGAAGGATCCGGACATGCGCGCCTACGCCGAGGAAGAATTGGCGAAGCTGGAAGGGCGTGTGGGCGGCGTGGAAGAAGAGTTAAAAGTTCTGCTGCTGCCGAAGGATCCGAACGACGAGAAGAACGTCATCCTCGAAATTCGCGCTGGCACGGGCGGCGACGAGTCGACGCTCTTCGTGGCCGAGGTCTTCCGCATGTATAACCGCTTCGCCGAAACGCAGAAGTGGAAGGTGGAAGTGCTGTCTACCTCGGAGTCCGGCATTGGCGGGCTGAAGGAAGTGATTGCGCTGATCGAGGGCGACCGCGTTTTTTCGCGGCTGAAATACGAGAGCGGCGTGCACCGCGTCCAGCGCGTGCCCGCCACCGAACAGCAGGGACGCGTGCATACTTCGGCCATCACGGTGGCCGTGCTCCCTGAAGCCGAAGATGTGGATGTAAAGATCGAAGCAAAGGACCTGCGCATCGATACGTTCTGTTCGTCGGGACCAGGCGGACAGTCGGTGAATACGACATACTCGGCCGTGCGTATCACGCACATTCCCACCAATACCGTGGTGAGCTGCCAGGACGAGAAGTCGCAGATCAAGAATCGCGAAAAGGGCATGCGAGTATTGCGCTCGCGCCTGTACGAAATCGAAATGCAAAAGCAACAGGACGCGTTGGCCAAAGAACGCAAGCAGATGGTGGGTTCGGGCGACCGCTCCGAGAAAATTCGCACCTACAACTTTCCGCAGAACCGCCTCACCGACCACCGCATCGGTTTCACCATTCACCAGCTCGAACAGGTGATGGACGGCAAGCTCCAGCCGCTGCTCGAAGCGCTGGTCACCCACTTCCAGGCTGAAAAGCTGAAGCAGGAAACCGCCAGCGTGGTGTGAGGGAAGGCTCCCCCGATCACGATCACCGGAGTGGCGTAGTGTGACCGTTCTCGATGTTGAGGTTAATGGACTCTGCTCGCTGCGTTGCTCCCGTTCCGTCTGAGACGACCACAATACCACTTGCTTTTAGATTCTTCCGCTCCACGTCGAAGATGACATGGTCCGCTTGGAGCGAGAACAGGTTGTAAGCGACGAAGACGGGATCTTCATACGGATTTTTTTCGCCACTGTAGTCGAGGGTGTTACCGTTTGAGGCGCGCCTAGTGTAGCGGATATACAGTTGGAACGGAACGCCGTCCTTGGACGGAGTTGGTAGGAATTCCTCCCCATAGTAGTTGAACGGCTGATCCAACTTGCCCACAACAACTCGGTCGACGATCTTTCCCACAGGCAAGCTAATGTCAAACGTAAGGCCGAGGGGCGACGCGACGAGAAATAGCGGGCGGCGATGGGTTCTGAAACCCTTGCGTTCCGCTGTCATGGTGTAGCCACCAAACGGAAGATCACTATCGTATTGTCCTGTCGCGCTCGTCGTCGCAAGCTTTGTCAGTTGCTGGCTGCTGAACGTGACCTCGACTCCTGGGATTACAGCTCCCTGTGCATCCGTAACGGTGCCCCGGACGTGGAAGGTCCGGGAAGCGCTCGGGGGCGTCACATCTTGCCCTAATGCAGTCGCGCACAGGGACGAAGCCGCTATCAGCGTTAGAGTAGAAAGCTTCATTGGCGGATTATCACAAACCCCCAGATTCAACTGCAAGCGGCCAAAGGCCAGCGTGGTGTGAGGGGAACTGCTATTCGGCAGTTCGGTCAGTTGATCCGTCAATCTTATGATGTTATGATGGTGCCATCATGATGGCACGCACCCAAATCACCCTCGAGCGCGAGACACACCGGCGAGCCCGCCAGCGGGCTAGCGATCTCGGCGTCTCTCTAGCCGAATACTTGCGGACGCTGGTCAAGAGAGATCTCGGCACCCAGAAAAAGAAAGCCGACGTGAGCTGCATTTTCGATCTCGGCCGGTCCAAGGGCGTTTCCAACATCGCTAAACACAAGGACCGGATGATCGCAGAGGCGATCCAGGCGGATTTCGAGAGAAGCAGGCGGCGCTAACCTTCGCATGAGCTTGTTCATCGATACTTCCGTTTGGTATGCAGGCGTCGACTCCTCGGATGTGGACAATGCCCGCGCGAAAGTGATCCTCGCGACTGGCGAGCCGCTATTGACTACGGATCATGTCCTGTTGGAAACATGGTTTTTGCTTCAGAGTCACATTCACCGTAAGGCTGCCGAGCGCTTCTGGGAGGGCCTGCGAAGCGGGGTCGCCGTAATCGAGCCCGTTGGTCTGGCTGACCTGGAAACTGCTTGGCAGATCGGTCTTGCCTTTCCGGATCAGGACTTCTCCCTCGTGGACCGTACCAGCTTCGCGGTAATGCGCCGGCTGGGGATTGAGCGCGCAGCCGCTTTCGACAATCATTTTGCAGTCTTTCGCTACGGCCCGAAGCACCGTTACGCTTTTGAAATTGTCCGTTGACTTGACGGTCCGCTCAGGTCAGAGTCTGATACCGCTGGTTCGGTCTCCGTGACGCCGTGATGAAATAGTCCCATGCAGCTCCGCCCCGCTCTGAATTCGGCCATCGAACGTCTGACCTCGCAATGCGTCCCTTCTCCGCGTATGAACGCTGAGCTGCTCCTCATGTTCACGCTCGATTGCGATCGGGCGCACCTCTACGGTCACCCAGAGCGGGAGCTTACCGCGGATGAGGTGCGGCGGTACGACGAGGCGCTTGCGCGACGGACGACCGGCGAGCCCGCGCAGTACATCACGGGGCACCAGGAATTCTGGGGCATGGATTTGATTGTGACGCCGGCGGTGCTGATCCCTCGGCCGGAGACCGAGCATGTGGTGGAGACAGTGCTCGAGCTGATGCCATTGTGGCGCGGGCGCCCCGGCCCGCGACCTCTCGCTGTTCAACATGATCGCGCGGACGTGGCGGAAGAGCCGATTCCGCGCATTGTCGATGTTGGCACCGGCTCGGGGGCCATCGCGTTGGCTTTGGCGAAGGAACTGCCCAGCGCCGAAATTTATGCGACGGATATCTCGACGGCAGCGCTCGAAGTAGCCCGCGCCAACGCCGCGAAGCATCAGCTCAGATCGCGCGTTCACTTCCACCGCGCCGATCTGTTGTCCGAAATATTCTCCGACCTAACGCCCGAGCCATCGGCATCCGGGCAGCCCTCGGCCGGTTTGCCGCGCGGCGAGTTCGACTTCGTCGTATCCAACCCTCCCTACGTCGGAGAATCCGAAGAAGACCAGGTGCAGCTCGAAGTACGAAAATTCGAACCGCGCAACGCCGTGTTTGCCGGGCCAACCGGGCTCGAAGTGATCGAGCGGCTGATCCCTCAGGCCTGTGAAGCGCTTCGGCCGGGCGGATGGCTGATATTTGAAATCAGCGGCACGATTGCCGAGGGCGTGCGAGGGCTTCTTGCCGGCTGGGACGACGTCGTGTTCAAAAACGATTTGCAAGGAATCGCGCGTGTGGCAATCGCACGAAAGCCGAGCTGACCCACTGGCTACGCGGGCAAGAAGGGCCCGAACTGATCCCCTTGCTTCCGATCAGAACGTCACCCGCACGCCTAACTGCGCGGCGAATGGAATACCCACCGTCGTTCCCGGCCCAAAGAAGTCTCCCAACCCGCCCTCCGGAATTTCCAGCTGTTTCAGGCTGGTGAGCGGCACACAGCTTGGATTACAGACTCCATTGACGGCGCCGTTGGAGTCAAAGGTCGCCGGAATCTGGGAGATGTTCACCGCAAAATTCGCGCCGGGGTTATTGCGGTTGAAGAGGTTGAAGAATTCGATGAAGGGATCGACTCGCCAGCGCTCATTGATGTTGATCGGTCGCGTCACGCGCAGGTCCGACTGGATGTAAGGCGTCCCGCGGAATTCGTCGAGACTGGTATAGGTGTCCGGGCCATTATTCAAAGAAATTGAAATACGCCCCGTGTTGTCGGCTGTGGTGATGGTGATAGGACGCGCGCTTTCGAACTGGTTGATGGTGCTCAATTCAAAACCGCCGGGGATGTGGACGATCCCCGCCAGCACAAACCGATGGCGGACGTCTTCGCCGGAAGGGCCGTAGTCGCCAGGTCCGAAGGCATTGAGCTGGCCTGCATTTGGATATCCACTCGGCACCTGGCAAACTCCATCTACATAGTCAAAGAGCTCTCCGAGCACGCAACCCCAGGTCTGCGCCTTGGAGAACGTGTAGTTCGCAACCAGATTGAAGCGGTGCATGTTGCCTTGCAGGTGCAACATGAGAGCGTTGTAACTGGAGCGGTTATCGGACTCGAAGACATTGACGTTCGGCACAAAAGTTGCCTGATCTGTCGCGTCAGAGACCGAAATCAGCGGAGAGGTTATGGTAGGAGGGGCCACGCAGCTGTTCGGAGGGGTTACGGCAAGCACGCAGCTGCTGTAGGGAAACGCGCGGTAACCGTGATTTCCTTGCTCGTGCGTGTAATCGGCGCTCATCAGCCAGTGCTGATTGAAGGCGTGCTGCACTCCGCCGGCGATGTGGATGGCATAGGGCGTTTTGTAATTTGAGCCAACTAGGTTTCCGGTCACGCCAGAGCCACCCGTGAGGCAGCCGGGCCCGATGAGCGCATAACTTCCTGGTGAGCCGGAAAACGAGCAGGTTCCCGAGATTGCGTTCGTGCTGTTGACGCCTTGAAACGCCGTCGCCCACCCATTTTGCGCAAGGTCGTCATAGTAGATGCCAATCCCAGCGCGAATCACCGTCTTTTCGCTGCTGCCGGGTGAATAGGCAATCCCAAGCCGGGGCGCGATCTGTTTGTGGTAATCATGTGGCACACTCGGCACAATCGGAATCTGCAGCGCCTGCAGCGTTTGATACGCGGCGTTGTCCGCTTCGCTTCGTCCCGAACCTATCATCAGCCCCCACGTAGCCTGATAGCGCAGGCCGTAGTTAACTGTCAGGTTATGCGAGACACGCCACGAGTCCTCGGCGTAAAACGCGAGCCGCTGAACATTCTGTGAGAAGCTGCCATCGCCAGCCGGCGTGTACGTACAAGTGATGCCGGAAGCCGTATCGGGTTCGGGGTTGCATGCTCCTGAGGCCGGAGTGGGTGGCGTGAAGTAGAACGACAGAGGACTGGTGATGCCCCCGCAGTCTGGGCCGGGAGGATTGATGTAACAGTCGGGGTTGTTCGGATAGGTGATGAACTCTTCCGCTGTCGCGGCGAATGCGCCGCTCAACACCGGTTCGTGAATAAAGTTGACTCCGAACTTGAGCGCGTGGCGGCCCATAACGTGGCTCACATCGTAGCGAAATTGATATTTGTCCTGCTTGCGCAGGTCGGGGAAAAGCGTAATGGGAGTGGCGAATTGATTGTCGCCGAAGGTCTCGAACCCAGACACCGTCAACGCCGTTACGCTGAACGGAAATTGAATGGCAAAGCCGAGATCCGAATTGCGAGTTTGCGTCAGATGAAGCAGGCTGGCATCCAACACCAGCGTGCCAACCCAGTTCGGGCTGAAAGTATAAGTGTTGCTAAGCGCGACGTTCCAGTAATTATTGTGTGTAGTCAGCCCGGTTGAGGGCAGCGTCGCCTGCTGCACCAGCGCGTTGTGCGTCAGGTAGGTATCCATCGACGTGCGCAGAAACCAATTCGACTTTGGAGACTGCGCGAGGTCAAATCGCACTGTGCCGATGTAATCGCGGAAGGGAATGAGAACGTTTTGCGGAATCGCATCGGCCGCAGGATAGCCGGGAATCGGGTAGACATTCGGGGGCTGCGAGATGTCCGCGAGGTTCGCTAGAGCGGTAAATTGCGCACGGCTCGCCGGGCTGTATGCGATGCTGGCATTCTCGTGCACGTTTTCGAATGAAGTAAAAAGCCATGCCTTGTTTTTCGCAATCGGGCCGCCCAGCGTTCCGACATAGTTCTGGCGTGAGAAAGGCTGCTTGGGATTGTTTGCGCAGACGCCATTAATGCACGTCTCGGCCGGATTTTCGATGGGGAAGCGAGCGTTGAGCGCTGCCTGCCGGTCATAGAAGGCTGCACTCCCATGCCATTCGTTGGTGCCGTGCTTGGTCGTGATCACGACGGACCCGGCAGTTGTACCGCCGGTATCAGCGTCTTCGTTCGAGGTCCGCACGGCAAATTCCAGGATGCCGTCGGGCGAAAAGTTTTGCAGGAAGCCGCCAATCCAATCGTCGGAATTGTCGGCGCCATCGACGGAGAGCTCGTTGTTCAGACCCGAACTGCCGCCGGTCGAAACCGCGGTAATTCGCGCTTTGGTGGGGTCCGACGGCTCGACCGGTTCGGTTCCCGGTACAAGGTAGGCGATGTTCGCGAAGCTCCGGGCCGGAAGCGGAAGAGCTTCCAGGTCATGGCTGCCCACAACGCCTTCATGCACCGCGCTCGCCGTGTCGATCGACTGCGTCGTGATCGAGGATGAGATCCCCTCCACGTTCATTGTCTCGCGTGCGTTTTGCGGTTTGAGCGTAACTGCAATATCGCGCACCAGGCTGACCGCGATCTCCACGTCAGAAGCCGCATCGGCAAATCCTTTCGCTCTAACCACGACGTGATAACGGCCCGGCAGCAAGCCTTCGAGGCGGAACTCCCCGCGTTCGTCCGCGTCAACTTGACGAGTAAGGGACGACCCGAACGACTGCGCGGCGATGTGGGCGCCCGCAATGCGGGCTCCGCTCGTATCTTCGACCTCTCCGCGAAGAGCGCCGTTCGGATTTTGAGCGGACAGACTCACAGCGACATGGAGACACGCAATAAAAACAAGCGAACGGACTGGGCGACGCCGCGTCGGTGTGTTACGGGATATCCACATGAGCAAAGAACCATCCATGAGTGGGAATTGCCGCGGCATTTGAAACAGCTAAAGAAGAAGGATCCGCTGCGGCGCGAGCGGCCTTACTCCGTCAGCCTAATCGGCGAGCGGACGTACTACCAGCTATAGTCGTCGGGACCGAACCTACAGCAGTTGCGAGAACCGCGAAAGACATTCCCAGGCCGAAAAGAAGCCTAGCGCACGAGCCACTCGGTAGCTTCGTGCGTCATGGAAAGAAGGGGACCGTAATTCACGAAAGCGCAAAACACGGCCAGCAGCAGAGGCGGCAACGCCGCCCAACGAGGAATAGGCCTGCGGCGCGGCTTGCGCGCTTCATCCCAGGCAAGCAGGCGGTTTACACGCTCATGGAGCGATCCCGTAACAAAGCCCACCGTGCAAGCGGGCGGGGCCGCGACAGGGACCAGGCGCGAGAGCTTCACGAGCGCGGCTGCCAGGTTGATGGCATCGTTCATATTCAGGATCGCCGCGTCGTCGGCGGCCAGTTCCGCCGCCTGCGACCACGCCGCCTCAAGAGGGGCCATTCCTGGAAAAGGGCAGAAGCGAAAAACCAGCTTCTTCAGGTTGTCGTACGAGCGGATATGCGCGAGCTCGTGTCTCAACGCGACCTCAAGCTCATCCGCGCTGAGAAGCTCGACAGCTGAATCGGAAACGAGCACGCGCGGCTTGCGCATGCCCACCAGAGTAAGCGGGGGAGCATGGCGTCGCGAGCGAAACGCAAATGTCTGCGCATTCTTATCGAGAGGCTGACACCCCGCAACCCAGCGAGCCACGATGCGCGACGTCCGAGTCTGGGCGCTGACCACGCGATGGCATCCCCATGCGATGAAGAAAAGTGCTGTCATGCCGAGCGCGATCGGCATTGTACCCACGCCCTCGCCCGTCAAACGAGGCTCCAACAGTTGAAATGACGGAACGACAAAAGTCAGGGTGACAAGGATGGCAGCGAACAAGGGCAGAACGCGCAACAAGAACAGAAGGTCAGCAAGGCTTTGTTCGGTGGCTTTGAGCCACCACCGCAGCCCGCGCCACGAAACCGACACCAGCGCCGACAGAAAACAATAAAACAGCACAAAGAATGTCAGCGAAACGGCAATGCCGCGCAAGGCAAACATCAGCGCTGCTCCTTGAACTTGGGAGGCTGCGTGCCGCGTTCGGCCGCTTTCAGTTCGCGGCGTTTGCGTTCAATAAGGATCTGGAGTTCATCGAGCAATTGCGCGTCATGCGCGCTAAGGGCCTCCACGAGGTAAGAGAGAGGCAGCGACGATGTATCGCCCGATCCCAACAATTGCCGGATGCCGTCAATGGCGGCCCCACGTTGCAATTCCTCTGAGGTAAGCCGCGGAGTGTAGCGGAAGGCGCGCCCCTCGGCAAACCGGTCGAGCAGGCCTTTCTTGTAGAGACGGTCCATCGTTGTCATGACCGTGGTGTAAGCCTGATGGAGGTTGGTGTGCTCGATCAGTTCGCGCACGGTTGCATCCCCTCGCGACCAGACTTCACGGAGCAGTTGCTGCTCGAACGGCCCAAGCTGAGGCGTGGATCTCGACCCGAAAAGTGAAAACGTTCTGCTCATTCCAGATAATTGTTAACCGGCCGCGAAGCGAGCAACATTGCCGCGGCCAATCCTGCGAAAAAGGATATCATCCCGGCGCAAGACCCGCCGAGTTTTCGACTTAGGGAGAGAGCAGGGAACGAAATCGTTTTTCGACGATGTCCGTGTCTTCAACGCCCAAGCCCGAATACTGAACGACAATCGACGTTCTTCCTTACCGTCCCACGCTGGCCGGCAGAATTTCTTCCACGTCGATCTTAGTAGGGTAATTTCCCGTATAGCAGGCAGAGCAGTAGGTGGTCTGCTCGCCGTCGGCGCAGGCTTTCTTGAGGCCCTCGAGCGAAAGGTAGGCGAGAGAATCGGCGCCAATGAACTTGCGAATCTCCTCTACCGACTTGTTGGCCGCGATCAGTTCCTTCTTGGACGGCGTATCCACCCCATAGAAACACGGTGAAATCGTGGGCGGGCAGGAAATGCGCATGTGGACTTCCTGCGCCCCGGCATTGCGAATCATGCGGACAATTTTGCGGCTGGTAGTGCCGCGCACAATCGAGTCGTCTACCAGGATGACGCGCTTGCCCTCGATCAGGCTGTGAACGGCATTCAGTTTGAGCTTCACACCGAAGTCTCGAACCGATTGCTGCGGCTCGATAAAAGTCCGTCCGATGTAGTGGTTGCGGATGAGGCCGAGGCGAAATGGAATGCCGCTCTCGGCGGCGTATCCGATCGCGGCGGTGTTGCCGGAGTCGGGAACGGGCACAACAATGTCGGCTTCGACCGGCGTTTCGCGCGCCAACTGGCGGCCCATGTTGTCCCGGCTGTCGTCCACCGAGCGCCCGAAGACAATACTGTCCGGCCGCGAAAAGTAAACATGCTCGAAAATGCAGCTCGAAGTCGCCGGCGAAGGAGCATAGAAGCGCGAGCTGATGCCTTCGGGGCCCACGATGACAAGTTCGCCGGGTTTCACATCGCGCTCGTAGGTCGCGCCCAGCAGATCGAAGGCGCAGGTCTCCGACGCGAAGACAACCGTATCTTTCTTCTCGCCCGTGAGCGCCGGAATGCGGCCCATGGCCAGAGGCCGAAAGCCGCGCGGGTCGCGCACGGCGAAGATGCGGTCGTGGCTGATCATGACGAGCGAAAACGCCCCTTCGACCCGGCGCAGCGAATCGGCGATGGCGTCGGGGAGTGTCTGTTCCCGCGAGAGCGCGATCAGGTGGACCAGAACTTCCGTATCGCTGTTGGTCTGGAAAATCGATCCCTGCCCTTCGAGCTTGGCGCGGATCGCCCCGGCATTCACCAGATTGCCGTTGTGCGCGATGGCCATGGCGCCCTTGTTTGATTGCACCATGATGGGCTGCGCGTTGAGCAGCGCCGAATCGCCCGCGGTGGAATAACGCGTGTGGCCGATCGCAAGAATGCCGCGCAGGGACGCGAGCACTTCCTCGTTGAAAATGTCTGCAACTAGGCCCATGGCCTTGTGCTGGCGCAGGTGCTCCCCATCGGAAGTAACGATGCCCGCCGATTCCTGTCCGCGATGCTGCAGCGCATGCAGTCCGAGATAAGCGAGCTTCTCGGCCTCGGGGTGGGCGTGGATAGCAACTACGCCACATTCTTCGCGGAATTTGTCTAAGGGCAACATCGTCGTTAGTCGTCGGTCGTTTGTATCAGGTTCTAGCTCCCATCTCCGTCCGCAGGGCTTTTTCCAGCGCGCCTTCGTATGCGCCGCGCAATTCTTCTACGCTCGCCGAAATCACAGGCTGGCTGCCAATTGCAATCTCAACCCGGTCTCCAGCCGTCTCCCCGAGCGCATCCGCAGAGATTTCATACTCTCCCGCTACTTGTTTGATTCGCGCCAGGTGCGCTGGGTCGGAGCTTACGATGACACGGCTGGCGTCTTCCCCGAACAGGCGGAACTCGAGCGGAAGATCTCGTGCCGATAAGTTGATGGTGGCGCCCACCCTCGCAGGCAGCGCGCATTCAACCACCGCCACCGCCAACCCGCCGTCGGCGCAATCGTGCGCAGATTCGACCAGCCCTGCCTGAATCATCGCTACCAGCGCGCGTTGCAGCGTGGCTTCTCGTTCAATATCAAGGTCAGGCGGATAGCCCCACACCGCACCGAGAATCTCTTTCGCATATTCCGAAGAGCCAAATTCGGATTGCGCATCCACAGCGTCGCCCGGATTATTGGCGCGCAAGAGAACGATCTTGCGCCCCGGCCTCGCGAAATGCATCTTCGCAGCCTTGTGCACGTCTTCGAGAATTCCCACCACGCCGACCACCGGCGTCGGATAAATTCCTTCGCCCAAAGTTTCGTTATAGAAGCTGACGTTGCCGCCTGTAATCGGCGTATCGAGTTCTTCGCAGGCCTTGGTCATCCCGTCAATTACCTGCGAGAACTGCCACATGATGTGCGGCTTTTCCGGATTGCCGAAATTCAAGCAGTTGGTCGCGCCAATCGGAGTCGCGCCCGCGCACGCTACTTTGCGCGCCGCCTCGGCCACCGCGTGCATCGCGCCCAGCCGCGGATCGAGATAGCACCAGCGTCCGTTGCCATCGAGCGACATGGCAAGCCCGCGCTCAGAGCCTTTGATGCGGATCACGCCGGCATCCCCGGCTCCGGGCGCTTCGACCGTGTTGGTCTGCACCATGTGGTCGTATTGCTGCCACACCCAGCGCTTGGAGCAGACGTTCGGACTCGCGAGCAATTGCTTGAGTCGGCTCGTGAAATCGCCGCTCTCGCCAAGCCGGATGTGTTCCGGCATCTCGCGCTCAACCGGCGGTTCCCAGCGCGCTAGCGGACGCTTATACACCGGCGCGTCATCGGTGAGCGCGGCGTTAGGAATTTCCGCAACAACTTGCCCGTGTTGCAGCACTCGCATCTTTGCATCGGTTGTGACCCGTCCAACCTCGACCGCATCGAGTCCCCACTTCTCAAATACGCGAAAGACCTCGTCCTCGCGGCCCTTTTGCGCCACGAGCAACATGCGCTCCTGCGATTCGCTGAGCATGATCTCGTAGGGAGTCATGCCAGTTTCGCGCTGAGGAACGCGGTCAAGTTCGATTTCAATGCCAGTGCCGCCGCGCGCCCCCATCTCGCAGGTGGAGCAGGTCAGGCCCGCCGCGCCCATATCCTGAATGCCCACAATGGCCCCGGTTTGCATCGCTTCAAGGCAAGCTTCGAGCAGAAGTTTTTCAAGGAACGGATCGCCCACCTGCACATTGGGCCGCTTGGCTTCCGAGCCTTCGCTGAACTCCTCGCTCGCCATGGTTGCCCCGTGGATGCCGTCGCGCCCAGTCTTGGCGCCGACATAAATGACAGGGTTGCCTTCTCCGGCCGCGCGCGCGTAAAAAATCTGATCGCGCCGGACCAATCCCAGCGCGAACGCGTTCACCAGCGGATTGCCCGAGTAGCACGACTCGAACTTCACTTCGCCGCCCAGGTTCGGCACACCAAAACAATTTCCGTAAGAAGCCACTCCGCTGACCACGCCTTCCATGACGGAATGGTTCTTGTGAATCTCAGCTTGTGTAGGAGAAGCCTGCGGAGGGACTGCCGCCCCCGGCTGTCCAGCCGACCGCAGGTCGGCAGCCCTTTCGATCGGCCCAAACCGCAGCGAATCCATCACCGCCACCGGCCGCGCCCCCATGGTGAAAATGTCGCGCAGGATTCCGCCCACGCCGGTGGCCGCGCCCTGGAACGGTTCGATGAACGACGGATGATTGTGCGACTCAATCTTAAACGCGCAGGCCCACCCGTCGCCGATGTCCACAATGCCGGCGTTCTCTCCCGGCCCCTGCAACACCAGTCTGCTGCGCGTAGGCAGCCGCTTCAGGTGCACGCGCGACGATTTATAGGAGCAGTGCTCGCTCCACATCACGCTGAAGATGCCAAGCTCGGTGACGGTGGGCTCACGCCCGCCCAGCAACTGCTTGATTTTCTCGAATTCATCCGGCGTAAGCCCATGCTCCCGGATCATCTCAGGTGTAGTAGCAGCGATCGTGGCGGTGGTCATGATGGGGAAGTTCTATTGTCGCATTTCGAGACAACTTTTCGTGAACTTTCGCTACACAACCGCGTATAAAAGGCAGAGTGTGGTCCCAAGATCGTGCTTCAACGCAAAATGAGTAGCACTGGCGCCGATTGCTTACAGGATCAACCCCGGGGGCGAAGTGCCTGGCAGGACGGCATGTCGGTGGTGCAAGGCATTGCCGCCTTCTGCTTTGTCCTGCATGTGATTTTCAACAATCGCTACGGCTATTTCCGCGACGAATTCGACTACATCATCTGCGGCCGTCATCTGGGGTGGGGCTACGTTGACCAGCCGCCACTGCTTCCCATTCTCAGCCGCATCTGCCTGGCCATCTTTGGAGATTCCCTGCGCAGCGTGCGTCTTTTGCCCGCGCTCGCCAGCGCGGCGTTGATTATTCTTACGGGCCTCATCGCCCGCGAACTGGGCGGAAAGCGTTTCGCGGTCGTGCTGAGCGCAGTTACCGTCCTAATCGCACCCATCTATCTGTCCGGCGGAAGCCTGCTTACCAGCAATTGCGATCTCGAAGTGCTGCTCTGGATGGGCTGCGTGTACTTCGCGATCCTCGCGGTAAAACGAGACCAGCCGCGCTATTGGCTTTGGTTTGGAGTCGTAGCGGGAATCGGTCTGCAGGAAAAGTACTCCATTCTGGTGCTTGGTTTCGCCATGGTTATCGGACTGCTGTTGACCCCGCAGCGCCGGTTTCTTCTGAACAAGTGGATGTGGTTCGGCGCGCTGGCGGCCTTCCTCATTTTTCTGCCCAATTTGCTTTGGAACGTCGCGAACCACTGGCCTTTTGTCCAATTGATGCGCAACATCAAGGCCAACGGCCGCGACGTGGTCCTCTCGCCCTGGGAATATTTCTTCCAGCAAATGCTGCTGATTTCTTTCGGTTCGACGCCGATCTGGATCGCGGGCGTTATCGCCTTGCTCGTGGCGGCACGCTTCAGGGCTTACCGCTTTCTGGGATGGGCTTACCTTGTCAGCCTCACCGTCTTCGTTGTCCTCAAAGGCAAGAATTATTACCTCGCTCCGATTTATCCCGTGTACCTCGCGGTCGGATGCGTAGTCATTGACGATGCCCTTGACCGCTTCCGCCAATCCTGGATAAAGCCCGTGCTGGCGGCTTTGTTGGTGGCCGGCGGGGCAGTGTTTGCACCATTAGCCATGCCGATTTTGCCGGTCGAATCGTTTATCCGGTATATGAATTGGCTTCCCATCAGACTTCCGCGGAGCGAGCGCGGCCACGAGCGCGCGGCGCTCCCTCAGCACTACGCGGACCAGTTTGGATGGGATGAAATTGTTGCAAAAACCGCCGAAGCCTGGCAGAAAATCCCGCCCGCCGACCGTCACGACTGCGCCATCTTTGCCCAAGATTATGGCCAGACGGGCGCAATTGATTTTCTCGGCGCCAAATATGGCCTGCCGCCCGCTCTCGGCGGACACCAGTCGTGGTGGCTATGGGGCCCTCGCGGCTACTCCGGCAATTGCCTGATCGTGCTGGACGATGAACGGGAGGTTCTGGAAAGGTATTTCGAGCACGTCGAATATCTGGGCAACTCGCCGCACAATCCCTACGCTTTGGAAAACGACATCTCCGTGTACATTTGCCGCGGTGCAAAGTTTGGCACGTTGGCCGATTTGTGGCCCAAGTTAAAACGCTGGCAATAGGTCGAGTCGAGACACGATTCGCGTCGAGAGATGATTGCCTGTAACTGCGGCGATACAAGATGCGGTCATGCGATCTCTATAGTCTCGTCGATAAATTTCTTGCCGCGCTCGTCCGTTCCCGACAGTTCGAAAGAGTTCGTAGTGGCCGCTTTGCCTTGCGCGACGCTCGTGATCACGTATGAGCAGCCCAGCCAGTGCGCCTCAGCCAAATCGGTGGGTGACCACTGCGCTGGATGATCGGGATGCGAGTGGTAGAAGCCAACAATGTCTTCGCCGCGCTCCCGCCCTTCGCGCTGGATGCGGATCAGTTCCTTGGGATCGATGTTGTAGCGATTCTGGGGCGAGTCCTCGCGCGTGTTGCCGCAACGCACCGCGCGGGTCACAGTCTTCGATCCATCGTCTTCAAAGCCCCCCAGCAACACACCGCAGCATTCGTGAGGATAGGTCTGCTCTCCGTGCTGGCGAAGGGTGGCGTGGGCAGATTGGGAAATTTTCAGCATTGCAAAGTCAAAGGTTAGAGGTCAGATTGCAGAGTGAGCCCTTTCGTCGACGGCTACATCGAACCCGGGAGATTTTACCTCTGCAATCTGACCTCTCACCTCTGACCTCATTCTTCGCTCCAGAATCTCTCACTCAAATACTTGTCGCCGGAGTCGCACAACACAGTGACAATCGTCGCCGGGTGGTTTTTCTTCAAGCCCTCCGCTACCTGCAGACTGCCCACCACGGCCGCTGCCGCCGAGACTCCCACAAGCAAGCCGTGTTCGCGGGCCAGACGGCGGGCCATGGCATGCGCGGCTTCGGTCGAGATCTCAACATTCTGGTCCGCCAGCGAAGCGTCGTAAATCCCAGGCACAATCGCCGAAGGCAGATGCTTCGCGCCTTCAATGCCATGGAATGCGGAATCGGGCTGCAGCGAGATGCAGCGAATGTGCGGGCTCAGCTCCTTCAAGCGCCGCGTCGTGCCGACAAAAGTCCCGGTGGTCCCGAGCATCGAAACAAAATGCGTGACGCGTCCTTCGGTCTGCTCCCAGATTTCGTTCGCCGTCGTCAGATAATGCGCGCGCCAGTTGGCATCGTTCGAGTATTGATCGGCGTAAAAATAAAGATCGGGATGCCGTTCGGCCAGTTGCCGCGCAATCTTGATGGCTCCGTCGGAGCCTTCGCCGGGATCGGTGTAGATGATATTTGCGCCGTAAGCCTGTAGAATGCGCTTTCGCTCTCCGGAAACATTTTCCGGCACGCACAGCGTCACCGGAAATCCCAGAGCGGCTCCGAGCATGGCATACGCGATGCCCGTGTTGCCGCTGGTCGAGTCGAGCAGAATTCTTCCGGGAGCTAGTTTGCCGGCGCGCCGCGCTTCGCTCACGATGTTGGCCGCGGCGCGGTCCTTGATGGAGCCGCCGGGGTTGTACCACTCGGCTTTTCCCAGCAACCGGACGGCGGGAAGATCGGGCGCCAGCGCATCCAGCCGCAGCAGTGGCGTATTGCCGATGCGCGCCAGTACTCCCGCGCCGGCGGTCGGCGTGGTGTGAGGCACGGGATTGGAATGTGCTGCATTCATTGGGATTGGAACCCTGTGACTACAGTAATGTGCCCGTAATTTGAAAAAGGTATATCTATACTAGCGTCGAACACTAAGGACGGCGCGTGACCAAGATGCTGTACGTCGCGTTGCACCTTTAGATTCGCGACAGGGAAGTTTGGTTCCAGCGATTCTCGCCCGCACCGGGGAGGTTGGACCAGCATCTAAGCTAATTAACCGGAGCAGAGCCCTCATAATGACTACAAAAACTGAAGAACGAACCTTCGAAGACGCAGTCGCATGGCTGCGCGATCATGGTTTTGACCTGATCGAAGCTCCCGGAACTGAAGGGCGCGTGTTTCTCAAGAAATACAACTGCTCGGCTGCGATCCAGAAAAATGGCGACGGCGTCAGGATTTTTGCCTATCCCGGTTACATGGTCGGCAGCGAAATCTCGAAACTGGTCAACCGCGGTTACCAGCAATTTTTGAAAACGACAAAGACCGAAGTCCCGGCGACAGCCGACCACCTGAAAGCCCTGCACCAGTTCGCCGAAGAACTGAAAGAAGCTCTCGCGCTGCCCAGCCTCTACAACGAATCGCTCGGCACCGTCAGCGAATCGTACCAGTATGATCGCATCAAAGACCGCGATGAACCGGTAGCTGCGCGGCCCAAGCGTCCCTGGGAAACGGTGAAAGTAAAAGTAGCGGCCGCAGCAAAGAAGACCCGCGCGTAGCTAAGGCGTAGCGCCGGCACCCCTTCGGCTTCGCTCAGGGCAGGCTTTGCCGGCGGTCCCGAGGGTGTCTCGCCCTCGGTTCGTAGCTAGCCACCACACCTCACTCTAAGTGTCCTCGAGTCTATACTGAACCTCCAACTCCGCAGCGCCGGAACACCGCTTCTAAATTGTCGAACCCCGGAGGTGAAGATGAAAACTCTGGCTCTATTCGTCGGATTGATCATGACATCGGTCGTTTCCGGATGGTCCGAGGACGCAAGCGAAGCTGCCCGCCGCTCTATCCGCAATGTGATTTAGGCCCAGCAGGCGGCGTGGAACCGGCATGACCTGGAAGGCTTCATGGCTGGATACTGGAATTCTCCAGAGCTGACGTTTTTTTCCGGCGCGCATGAATCCATGGGCTGGCAGGCTGCACTCGACCGCTACAAGAAGAACTATCAGGGCGCGGGCCACGAGATGGGCAAACTCGAATTCGCCAACCTGCGAATCGAAATGCTCGCCCCAGAGTCCGCCTTCGTGCGCGGCGAGTTTCACCTGACCATGTCCGACGGCAAAACTCCCCACGGCCTGTTCACGTTGATTTTTCCGAAGTTCCCTGACGGCTGGAAGATTGTCCACGATCACTCGGCGGCCGAGTGAAGGAAGACGCAAAAGGCAGAAGTCAAAATTGCAGAAGTGAGAATTGCGAAAGTGTGTATGCTGCTCGCCCCGTAATTTGGGTCTCGATCGAACGGGTGCTTGCCGCCCGGGATATACACTGCTTGCCATGCCGATTTCCTCGCTTCCCAGTTCTCAGGTCCCAAACATCGAAACTGGGCGTCTTCGGCTTCGCGGACATCAGCTCAGTGATTTCCGTGATTCGGCCGCCATGTGCGCCGATCCAGAGGTCACGCGATACATCAGCGGCCGGCCGTTTACCGAAGAGGAGTCCTGGAGCCGGCTGCTGCGCTATGTTGGGCACTGGTCGTTGCTCGGATTCGGCTATTGGGTAGTGGAGGAAAAAGCTGCGGGCACTTTCGTCGGCGAAGTTGGATTTGCCGATTACCCGCGAGACCTGAAGCCTGCACTCGCCGGCGCTCCGGAGATCGGGTGGGTTCTCGCATCTGGCTCGCATGGGCGAGGCTATGCCACCGAGGCGGTTCGCGCAGTTGTCGAGTGGGGCGACTCACACTTCGGCTCTATTCGCACTGCCTGCATTATTGGTCCGGAAAATACCGCTTCGATCCGCGTCGCAACAAAGTGCGGATACCGCGAACACGGTCACGCGACGTATAAAGGCGAAGCGACGCTTCTCTTCGTACGCGACCCAGCGCCTTCCGCGAAATTGTGATCCTATTTTGCCCCGGCTGATGGATCGCTGCCGGCTTTTCCTTTATCCATCGCCTGGTTCGCCAGCCGGTCTGCCGTCTGGTTGTGTTCCCGCAACGCGTGCCGGATGTCAAAATGCTGGAGTTGACCTAGTAGCTGCTTTGCCTCGTCATGAAGCTTACGCAACTCAGGGTGCTTCACTTTGTAGATGCCCTTCATTTGTCGCACGATCAACTCCGAATCGCTGACCACATGCAGCGCCGCGATTCCTTGCTCGACGGCGTAACGCAGCACGCCAATCAAGCCCTGGTATTCGGCGTAGTTGTTGGTGTGGTGGCCAAGGTATTCGCTAAGCTCGGCGATCTTTTTGCCCTGAGGGTCGTGGATCACGGCCCCATAGCCCGCTGGCCCGGGATTACCACGGGCTCCGCCGTCGACGTGGGCAGTATAAGCGGGGTTGGCGGCGGGTACGCGTTTCGGCGTGAAGAAAAGGCCGCCGGATTCGGAGGAGCGTGAAGGCATGGAGTGAGTTTACAACGCGGAGGCCTACCGTCCCGCCGCCAGCCGCGTCGCCAGCCGTGGCGGCAAATTCGCCGCCAGTATCTTCTCCTGCGCCACACGCACATTGTAAGGAACGCGATAAAAGCTCACGATCCACGCCTCGCTGTCGAACACGGCAAAGGCGGCGCGCCAGTCGCCATCGCGAGGCTGTCCCACCGAGCCCGGGTTGATCAGATAACGCAGGTCTTTACGCAGGCGCCAGTCGGAGGACTCCGGTTGTCCCACAGTCCGGTAGCCCGGCCGGTAGCCTTCGCCAATCTCCCCTTGCAGGCTGAATCCGCCCTGCAGGTGAGTGTGGCCAAAAAATGTAATCGGAACCGGATTCGTGATGAGCGGAGCGATAGCGTCCCGCACGCTGACCGTGTATTCGTCCTCGTCGAGTGCCGAACCGTGTACAAACTGGATGCCGGGCAGTTCCGCCACCCGTACTGGGCCTTGCGGCAGCGCGCCCAGCCATTCCAGATTTGCTTTCGTAAGCTGGTCGCGGGTCCAGAGCGTGGCCAGGCCCGCCACCGGATTGAACTCTTCCAGGTTGATGAGGCCGCTGACGGCCTTGTCGTGATTGCCGCGCACAAACACGCTTCCCAACGGTTTGACGCGGGCAATCACCTCGTTGGGATTGCCGCCGTAGCCAACCGTGTCTCCCAGGTTTACGACCAGGTCGTGTTCGGGAGCCGCGGCCAGGCAGGCCTCCAGCGCCTCCAGATTGCTGTGTATGTCGCTTAGGAGAAGGATTCGCACGGCAAGAGGAGGATTATAGCGTGAAAGCCCAAGTTAGAAGCGGAAGCCGGACTGAAAACGCAAAACCGGAATCTTCCGCACTCCCTGGTTACGCGTCACTAAATCCGCGCCATAGGCATTGAGCTTTGAAAGGGCGCGGCTTCCAGCCGCGCCGAATCCTGAACTACGAGCCCCGCTCCTCACTCTCCGCCAGCTTGCGCTCCGGCCAAAAATAGGAAAGCGCCACGCACACGAAAATAACGTAAGAGATGCGGACGTCGATAAACCCCAGCGGAATCGCAGCGGCATAAAGCGCGCCCGAGAAAAGATTCTTACGCTGCACGCGTCGATGATAGGCGAAAACACTGGGCTCATCCCGGTGATGGCACAGAATGGCGGACCGCAGAAACGTAAAAGCAAGGCTGCATAGGAACAGCGTCGCCCCATAGAGCCCCACCGCCCGCGGGTCGCGGTAATTGTTGCCCAGGTAGGCCGTGACAAAAGGCACCAGCGACATCCAGAACAAGAGGTTGTTGTTCGACCAAAGCAGCGGCGCGTCCGCGCGCCGCGCCACATGCAGCAGGTGATGGTGATTCACCCACATGATGGCCACCACCAGGAAGCTGAAAAGGTAGGCAAGAAACTGCGGCGCCAGGCTGAGCAAAGACGTAAGCGTGGTATCGCGCGGCACCTTCAGCTCCAGCACCATGACGGTGATGATGACGGCAATCACTCCGTCGCTGAACGCTTCAATGCGGCTGGTGCTCATGAGTTCTTATTCTCTACCAGATTTCGCCGGCGGGCGGAACCTGAAGTATTGATTCCAAAACATCGCACCACGGCGCCTAAACCGCACTCCCCGATGGCTTCGCGTTCACCACCGGACACCGCGCAAAGTGTTCAGGCGCGGCTTCGATCAAGGGCGGAAGTTTGGCCGCGCACTCGGCAATCCGATACGGACAGCGCGGTTCAAACGGGCATCCCGCCGGAAGCGCCGCAAGGGACGGAACCGTCCCCTCGATCGTCGCCAGTGGCTGCCCGCGATCGGTCGCGAGCGTCGGAATCGCCCGCAGCAGACCTTGCGTGTAAGGATGTGCCGGAGCGGTAAAGATCCCGGACTTGGACGCAACTTCCACCAGGCTTCCGGCATACATCACGGCAACGCGATCCGCCACGTGCGACACAACCGCTAGATCGTGCGAGATGAAGAGCATGCCGAGCGAGAACCTCTGGCGCAGGTCATTGAGCAGGTCGAGAATCTGCTGCTGGATGGTCACGTCGAGCGCGGTTGTCGGCTCGTCGGCAATGAGCAGTTGCGGACGGTTGATGACCGCCATGGCAATCATCACGCGCTGCCGCATGCCTCCCGAAAGCTGATGTGGATAACTGCGCGCGCGGCGCTCTGGCTCGGGGATAGCGACATCGCGCATGCCTTCAATGGCGCGCTTCCACGCCTCGGCTTTGGGGACATGATTGTGCGCCAGAACCGCCTCTGCGATCTGATTGCCGACGCGCATCACGGGATTGAGCGCGGTCATCGGCTCCTGAAAAATCATCGCGATCCGCGATCCGCGAAGCTGGCGAAACTGCTCGCGATTGAGAGCCGTGAGTTCCGTGGTCTGACCAGCGCCGTTTTGGAAAGTGATGTTGCCTGAAACAGAGGCGGCGGGCGGAAGCAGCCCCATGATGGCGAGCGAGGTAACCGACTTTCCGGAACCAGATTCGCCAACCAATCCGAGAACTTCCCCGGAATTGATGAAGAAGCTCAGGTCGCGCACTGCGGTCGGTGAAGCTTGGGAATTCTGGGCAAGCAGGGTCTGTCCCGCAACCGGGAATTGGACAGTCAGGTTGCGCACATCAAGGAGCGCTGCCACGTCGCTATGGTACCAGCGGAAAGCCGTCGCTTGGCGGGAACCGAGGAGGCCTAGGATTCATGCGCTCGTAACGAAGTTTTGCACAGCACGGATTTCGCATGCGTTATCGCGGCGATTGGATCCAAAACGAGGTAGGAACCGCGAAAATACCACGTGAACACTGGGGTATTCGGAACGCTAAGGCGCATCTGCACACATTTTGCGGCACCCGCCTGTGCATGCGCTGCACTTGATTGATAAACGGCAACTTACAAATCCGCAAATTCCATTGACGTAGAAAATGAAAGGAGTAAAAACATAATCGTTCTTTGACACGTTCTGAAGTTTTTCCGGTTGGTGCAGCGTCCGGGGCTCGAGCGCGATCACACCGATAGCCGCAAGGTGAGTCGGAGAGGGTCAGCAAGGGTCTATAGCTAAGCGCTGGTCGAGAAGAACAGGAGCGAATGTCGAAGGCAGGATAGAGTCCCGAGGCGTTGGACTGATTTATCCGGTTGGCGGTGAGCCCGGAGCCCGAGCAGGATCGCCGGAAAGCAAACCCGCAAGGGAGCTTTCTGAGAGAGGTCAGCAAGGGTCTAAACGCGAGCTACTGGCCGAGAGGAATGAGTTCAACATCACCTCGGGACTCTCTATTTCTAGCTGCGAGTTATGAGCTTCTAGCTCCGAGCTAAACCCTCCCCGGGATACTCCCAGCCTTCATTTGGTGACTCCCAGAAAAATGCCAGATCCCTCGCTTCGCAGGTGTGACAATTATCCGAGGAACTTGTCTGAGCCCATCTCCGTTGGACGCAAGCAAGTAAATGAATATATAGCTTGAGGGCAAGATGCTACGGTCCAACCGCGATTTCCAAGGCCTTCGCGGTCTGTAGCCTCTGCCGCAATATGCTATTCCGCTCGGGAATTTCCGCGATGGCATCGGCGTGAATGACGTAGCCCCCGGCCGGAAGCGTCTGGCCGAACGAGATTCGAAAATTGTTGGTTCCGGGTTTGAGCGGGAAGCGTTGATAGCCGATAGCCGTAGCACGCTGGTCCAAGGATGCCACGGCCACAATCACGACCGTGAGATCGTAGGTGTCGTGCGATCCGTTGGAGACCTGTACCGAGCCGTCAATCCGGTTGTCGCGCACCTTGGGAGCATCGAGCCAGTCGAGCAGCAACCCCGTGTCTACGCTGGCATGAAAATCCTTCGTGGCGGAATGGGGAGGATGGCCCGAGTCATCCACCTTCAAGGTAACGGCAAAGCCACCCGGTTTGGTCGGCCGCCCGGACAACAACCCGTCGGGGCTGAGCGTGATGCCATCGGGAACATCGCCTTCGATGACGCTCCATGTAAACGGAGGCGCAATGCCCGTGGCGTGAAGGCGCACGTGGACATCCATGCCCGTGTTGAAGCGAGGCAGCGAATCTTCAACAATCGAAATAGAAGATTGTCCCCCGGCGAGAGTGCCAAGGCTGATCAACACGGCGGCGAGCGTAAGAGTTTTTGTCAATAATCCTCCCGGTGTTCCATGAGGAGCCCGTTTGATTTTACGTCGTCCACAGCGTAAAAGAACCTCAAGATGAATTTTCGCTGGTCCACCGCCATTTGTCTCCTTCTTGCCTCCCTTTGGATTACGAACGCGGGCGCGCAGGTTTCTTCCCCGAAAAAAAATGATCACGCGCAGGAAGCCGCGATCTTTGAGCGGATTTACAACCACGCCCGCTTTGAAAACGATGGCACCGGCGTGGAGGAGACTGAGGCGGTGGTCCGCGTGCAAAGCCAGGCCGGCGTGGAAGAATTCGGCCAGTTGGTGTTTGGATATTCCTCGGCAACCGAAAAGCTAGACGTCGACTACGTGCGCGTGCGCAAGCCGGATGGCCAGGTGGTGGCGACTCCGGACACGACGGCGCAGGATTTCGCTCCCGATGTGCTGAAGGAAGCTCCGATGTACAGCGATTACCGGCAACGCCATATCTCGGTGGCTGGATTGCGCCCGGGAGACACGCTCGAATACCGCACGGTGACCCACATTGTGACGCCGCTGGCGGCAGGAAATTTCTGGTACGAGCACACCTTCCCCAAAGGCGTGGTGGTCAATGAAGACCGCCTCGAGATTGACGTTCCGAAAGCGCGCGAGGTCAAGCTGAAGACGCCCAAGCGCTCGCCAGAAATTCAGGAAAGGGGCGACCGGCGCATTTACACATGGGTAGTGAAAGGAATTGAGCCGGACCGCGACAAAGCTAAAAACAAAGATGAAGATGCGGAAGAGGAAACCGGCCCCGACGTGCAGCTGACGACTTTCACCGATTGGAAGCAGATTGCTCAGTGGTACGGCAGGCTGCAAGGCGAGCGCATGATGATCGATGACAGCGTGCGCAAGAAAGCCGACGAGCTGACCAAGGGCGCAACGACTCCGGAGGAAAAAGCTCGCCGCCTGTATGACTTCGTAGCGCTCGACATTCGCTACGTGAGCATTTCGCTTGGCGTGGGCCGCTACCAGCCGCACGCGGCGTCCGAGGTCATCGCCAGCGGCTACGGCGATTGCAAAGACAAGCACACGCTGCTGGCGGCCATGCTCAAGGCCGAAGGCATTCAGAGTTACCCCGTGCTGATCGATAGTTCGCGAAAAATCGACGTGGATGTGCCCTCGCCCGCGCAGTTCGATCACGTAATAACTCTGGCGCACGTTGGCACAGTCTGGACGTGGCTGGATTCGACGCAGGAAGTAACTCCCTATGGCCTGATCCTCTATCAATTGCGGAACAAAGAGGCCGTCGTGGCATCGGACGACGCCGAGGGAGGGTTGCGCCGGACGCCGGCGGATTCGCCGGTCAAGACCTTCGTCCACTTTTCGCTGAACGGTAAGTTCACCGAGTTTGGAGCGCTGGACGCGACGCTTGAATTTACAGCCCAGGGCGATCGAGACTGGCCAATGCGCGCGGGCTATCGGCGCATGCCGCAGGCGCGCTGGGAAGAGTTTACGAAGGCGATCTCCGCGCAGTGGGGCCTCCCCGGCGATGTCGATAACGTCGAACTCGATCCGGTCGAGGACACGTCCAAGCCGTTTCATCTTAAGTATCACTTGCGCATCAGCCGATATTTTGTGGTGCCGTCGGCGAGCGTGGATTTCCGCCCAATTCCCCCGCTGGGCGTTCCGGCGGTGCGCGCCTCGAGCAAAAGCACGGAGCCGATTGAAATCGGTCCGGCGGGCGACGCCGATTACAAGGTGCGGCTGGAACTTCCTCCGAACTACTCGGTGCGTACGCCGCTGCCGGTCAAGATGTCGCGCGACTACGGCGACTATTCGTCGTCCTATACCTTCAGCGTTTCCCCGTCAAAGCAGGGAGTGCTCGAAGGCGAGCGCAAACTCAACGTGAAAGTGAATGAAATCCCAGCCGCCCGCCGCGCGGACTACGAATCGTTTCGCAACGTGACGTTCAGCGACACCGACCAGTTACTGGCGGCCACAATTCTGGCGCCGTCAGGAAGTGCAGCCGCCGCGGCGCGAGAGATGGGAGGCACGCCCGCAGAGCTGCACACCGCAGGCGTGAAGGCCCTGGAGAGCAAAGACTACCGCGGCGCAATCGACCTGCTGAAGCGCGCCGTGAATGACGATGCGAGTTTGAAGGACGGTTGGTACGACCTGGGCCGCGCCTACGCTGGAGCGAACAACAATGCCGATGCCATCGGTGCCTTCAAAAAACAGATTGAGC